>Ga0209427_10000921_pt1 | contig 32892 bp, 33 predicted proteins | sample DeeMarSWOR136_30_FD_187465 | JGI IMG/M metagenome (GOLD analysis project Ga0209427, IMG submission 187465) | Marine sediment microbial communities from White Oak River estuary, North Carolina - WOR-1-36_30 (SPAdes) (version 2) | ecosystem: Environmental > Aquatic > Marine > Intertidal zone >...
CTTGAATAGATCACGATTCTCATTGAAAGAGGAAAAAATGCCAAGTGGGCGGGATGTATTTAGATGGCTCAAACAAGAGCAATCGAAAATCCTCCTCAAAGGTGTATCTTCTACCTTTACTCTTAAAGGCGGCGAAGTGGAAATGGAGGTTCATGTGGTTACAGATGGAATCTCCGAAAAGATCTGGGATATTGAAATCTTTCCAGAGGATCAGGACCCTCGCTGGGAGAGCGTTAAAGGCATTGAGGCATCAGAATGCTGGAATATCAAAAATAAGGACAACAGAGTAAGGTTCTATACCGATGTAAAGCCTCTGAAAGAGTGTGAATCTGCAAAGTTCGAGTTCACTTTTCAATTTAAAAGAAATATCGCGCACAATACAATTTATTTCATAAAAGTTCATCTCACAGACAAGAATCAAAAGAATATAGGAGAAATGATCAGCTGGCCGGGTATAGCTTCCACCTTTACGCCTAAAGATAACATAATAGAGATGGAGGTTCACGTGATGGGAGACGAGCTTGACAGAAAAATCTATGATATTGAAATTAAACCAAAGGATCAGAGGCCCCACTGGGAAAAAGTTGAATGTATTGAAGATGAAGATGCTAAGCTACCAGAAGGCTGGGGATGTAAGAAGATAAACAATAAAACGGATAAGGGGGTGAGGTTCTTCACCAAGACAAAACCTCTGAAAAAATGTAAACCAGCAAGGTTCAAATTCAAAGCTCGAATCCAAGAAACTTCTAGATACATTAAACTTAACCTAACAGACAAGGATGGCAAAGCCTTACGAGAGGTAATCGCACTAAAGAATTGATCTCAATAATACTTTACATGTTACACGTGTAACAAACCTGGCACCCAACGAAAAGACAACCTCAAAACCAAATCCTTTTATATCCTCTATATATTATACCATCATGAAGATCATCAACGGCCCTGAAGAAGTCATCCTTGCCGATCTCTCAGATGTTATAGAACCATTAGAAACTGTCTTCTTCAGAACAGACATCAATGAACCCCCTCAACCCTCTGTAAAGGTAGAACAGGCAGTCAAAACTATCATGCAGATTCGACAACTTCAAAATCCTCGAGCAAACATATTATCCACATCTCACTCCTCAATACCCAACGGCACCCTAAAAGAGAACTTCGACATTCTAAAAAGAGAATTAGAACGAAAGCTTGATCCCATCTCCCCTGAAGTTTCAGATATCGTCATGGTAGAAACCCTCCAAGAGCTCAAAAAAGCTAATGAAAAATACACGTCATCGTTCATCTTTTTAGACAACGTACGAAAAGCAGTTCCCGAAGAGAAGACTCCTCCCAAGGATTCATCGCAAACTGAATTGTGGAAAATAGTAAAGGGAACAGCAAAAGTCAATGGAGCATTACCCTGCTGCCACAGAGACAACTTATCGTTACGGGTATTCTCTGACGGCTGTTTCTGTAATGATTTCTTTGTACAAGAACTAGAAGATGTCACCCGATTATACGGTATCGATGAAGGAACACTCAAGATCTGGGGTATTGCGGGAGCCAGAACACAAAAACTGGATGCCATCTTTGTTACGGAGAATCATCAGGACCTCCTCGTGTGTTTAGATGGAGGATCTATCTTCATTTTGTTATTGTGGGCTCTCATCAAAGAAACGCCAACGTTAGCCCGCACCTTACCTAGTACTATTGGGAAAGAAAATCGTGAACTCATAGAAAGAGTGTATGCAGAAGAGTGGGACAAAACCAAAATGAAAGCATTAACACTGGCAAAAAAGATTGAAGAAGGTTCCATCCAGGTAATCCTCCCCATAGATGTTATCATTGACGTTGAAGGCAAAGAAAAAGTGGTGAACCTCAAGGACATCAACGAGGGACAGTTCATTTCAGTGGGACCTAATACCATGACCATGATGGGGAATATATCTGCCAAGCGCATCTTCTTGCAGAATGGGAGTATAGAGCCGCGCTCATGGGTGGAAAACAAAACTGAATCAGGGACTCTCCTACTGGTAAAAGAATTGTTAAAACACGTGAAAACCCTCTTCGTCAACGGAGGGGAGACTGTCTCAGATGTGCGCCTGTTAGAGAAAGAGTTGAACCTTTCAAAATACAGAAACAATGGGAAGTTGAGAGAACTAGCCATAGGGGTCTTCGTGGTAGATTGGTGGAACTATTTGGGCAGAGGTGGGAAGATGCCTCCTGGTATCGTTTTTGCTCAGACAGGAAGTTTGAGAACATTGTATGAAAAATCGAGAAAAGAGCAGCCTTTTGTATAGATTTTTTTGGGTTGACGTCTTTTGGTACTGTGCCTCCATATCCTGTGAGAGGGGGAACTAGATACTTCGTTATATCCAGTTGCAATTTCTGTAACTTTTTAATCCATTCTTGTATATAAATATGCAAAATACAGAAATTTAATTGAGTATTATATTCAGGTTTGCACAAAATGAGCAAACCCAAACTTTATGAATGATAAGAACACTACACCAGTGAGTGAAGGAAATTATAGGAGCAAAAAATGAAAAAAGGTTTGGAGAGCATTCATTAGGATTTAGGGCTCTCCTCCAAAAATTTTGGAGATTTGAAGAGATTTAAATAGAAAAAGTTCTGAAAAAAAATCATTCGCCTAAAGGAGTTTATATTTGATGTATTGCGATTATGTCGAAATTAAAGATTGCTAAGGCTGAAGTCTAGCGTTTTTGAAAGCTTTTATTTTTCAAATGCACTTATTAAACGTGCAGAAGCAATGAATTGGACAGTTGAAGCTCTAAGTGTCAAGAATCTTATATTTCTTTAAATATCAAAAAATAGGAAGAAGATTAATAAGAGACAATAAAATGTTACACGTGTAACAAAGTGAGACAATACCCAACAGGAACGACCTCAACCAAACTAAAAGCTTTTTAGTGCAGTGGTAAAGGAACTTTATGACCTGGAAGCTAAAGAGATGGGAACTCTACTTTCTTATATCTGTGTATGTTTTTAGCGTTGCCATCAGGTTACTACCCAAGCTGTACCTGGACTCCCACCTTCCAGCTTTCCAGGGAGATATCTGGTACCGAATTTGCATGGCCCAGTACATCTTTGACAACTGGACTCTACCAGAACCTGATATCAGGTATATACCCTACGGGTATGTCCCCATGTGGTATCCTCCCTTGTCTGTCACTTTTTGTGCTGTTCTTTCAAAGGTTACCAGTTTGGATATACCAACAGTTGTCACCAGGGTGATCCCTTTTTTTGAAGGAGTTACTCCTCTTTCAATCTACTTTCTGGCACGGTACCTCTATCACGAAAAAGTTGCTGTATACTCCACCGTGCTCTTGGCTGCAACACCCAGTTTTGTCTACTGGACTGGAATTGCTGACCCTCAATCTCTCACTTTATTTCTGATTCCCTTGTACATTCTTTACTTTTTAAAGTATTCAAGAGGAGAATACGGTGGCAAATCCTTGATTTTTACAGGGATTGTATTAGGATTTGTATTTCTCTTTCATTTATCTTACTTTGTCCTTGTTTTATCTTTGATAATGGTTTTAATATCTTTATTTTTCCAAAAGAATTTTAAGAGACCTGTAATTGGACTAGTTGTACTGCTTTTGTTGTCCCAGCTCGTTGCTTTCTGGTGGTGGTATCCCAGAAATTTATACTGGTGGTGGATTCATGGATTGACATCCTCTTCGGGGTATTACACACCACTAAAGCATTTTTTTGAGTTTGGAGTAGTTCCTGCCGTTTTAGGCGGGCTAGGCCTAGGTTACCTGGGTGTAAAAAAGGACAAGTACTTTTTGTTGCTCTTTTTGTGGGTTTTACCTTTGTTTTTGGAGACACAGAATGAAACGATCTTGCATGCAGTAGGAAGAGTTGATTTATCCTGGGAGACTTTGGCCAAACCCTTAGAAGGGTTCAGGTTTTACTGTTTTCTTTCACAACCGGTCAGTATTGCTGCTGGTGTTTTTCTGTGGTTCTTAGGTAAGAAAGGTTCAAAGGAGGGGTCAAAGGAAGATAAATTGATTTTTTCAGTTTTAATTGTGCTTTTAGCAGCAAATTTATGGGTTTGCAACATTGGGTTTGATTTAACAAATGCAGGAATGTCTAAAAGAGAGTACGATGCTGCAGTCTGGTATAAAGAGCATTCAGATGATGATGCGTTAATTGTGGCAGACTACTACAGGGGGCAGATGATTGCAGGAGTTTGTGGTGGTAGAGCGTTAATTGGGGGATTATTTCCGTTGAGGAATGTTGATTATTTATATATAAAGGCACCTGGAGAGGTTCAAAAGGATTTGTATACTTTGTATACGACAGAAAATCTGGGGGAAGCTTTAACGATCATTGAAAAGTATAAGATAACCCACATATTCTATTCAGAAAATCTTGACAGAATTGGTTATTTTGGAACGTATTTACAGAAAGGATTCGGGTTACCAGTGCACCTTGATAAGTTCTTTTCAGAGAGTTTTACTGTTGTGTACCGAGATAGGGATATTCTCATATTTGAGGTTTCTGGTTATTAATGCCAATTGGGGGTTCCTTCGTGTCTCATGTAATAGCAACTTGATTGTGAATTGAACTTTTCCAACAGAAAGGGTTAATATGATTTCCTCATTAGAGAGGATAATTTGCCCACTGATTTGAAATTTCTCTCCGATTGCAGAAATCATCCTTGAGAACACCCTCACTATGTCTTAACTCTCAAAAGTAATTTCAAGCAAAGCTCTCATCTACTGCTTCCTGTAAACCACCAGCATTTCATCATCACTCTGAAGTGTTTTCGCAGCTTCCAGGTTACCCTTCAAATACAATTCAAAGAAGGCCAGAGTATACTTGCAGATAACATCTGCTTGTTTTTGTCCCTCCTTTTCACCCATGCCTGGCCAGATTTCCTGGAATACAGTTTGCCCAAACGAAAAGTGGTTACCCCCCTTTATGACCAGCAAAAGCTTAGGAGGGCTGCAGTTCTCATAAGCTCGTTCCGTATCTTCAGCCTTATCATTGACAAAATCAGCCCGCACTTGTGAACCTTCTTTTTCACCATACATGAACATGACTGGTATTGTAATGGAGTGGTACTCTTCATCCTCAAACATGAAAACACCAGCTGAAAGGAGTACTAACGCAGTAATACGCGGATCATGATACTCTGTATCGATTCCTCCCACCATCAGCATGGTATACCCTCCCAGAGAATGACCCATTCCTCCAATCGCTTCCTCATCAATGATTCCCTGTAATAATGATTCCGTCTTATTTAACCATAACAACTCATCAATGACCAGGGAAATATCGTGAGGTCGATATGAATAGGCTTCTCTATCAAAATCTTTCCCTGACCTTCCTAACTCTACTGCACTTTTGAAATACTCTTTCATATCCCTGTCACCACCACCTCGAATGCGCATGACAGTAAACTCATCTGTGTGATCAGGGGCAGCTACCACGAATCCGTAGCTCGCACAATGTTCTGCTAAATATATGCCAGTTAAAGCTCCAGCTCCATACCCGTGCGAATACAAAATTAAGGGATACGGCCCATTATCACGGTCAGGCTCCCCTTCGAACGCTACCATTCCTACTGTTTTGTGAGGGTTTTGATACTGATATTCACGAGGAACCTCTTGGGTAGGATACCATACAGCGGTTGTTAGAACAGTTCCCTGTTCTGTTGGAATATCCACGATCATAAATCCAACATGAAAAGGGGCGACCTGCAGAGGCGAATCTTGTCGTGCACATCCAGATACTGCAAGTGCCACAATTATTACTACTATGACCATTGTTCTCATGGTTACACTTTCTCTTCTTACCACTTATATGTTTGCAGGAGGTAAAGTTGTCACGTCTTTGGAGGTCAATGTTACACGTGTAACATTTTATATATTCTATCATTTGCCAACTTAAACTTCTATAAAAAGAAAATTTATTGAGTTTGAAAAGTTCCATCCCCCGAAGGGTTGCCACTTCAGGAAGTCAAAGAGAAGCACAGTGACAACTGGTAACCCCCAACTTATCTTCGTCTGTTCATCTGTAATACCCAACGTAAGGAATCCAACACCAAAAGGCTTTTGAGATGCTATTTCTTGGAAATCAAGTTCGATCAAAACAATTCTTGAGCTGTAACCCTGCCGATTTTTAAGATCTTTGTACGCTATGGTAGCAGCTATCTTGGTACCATCAGGACTCCATGCACTATCGGATACGATAACGTTCCCAGAGTACTCAGGGTTCTCTGGCCCATTAAAAGAGGTTAACTGCTGCTTATTCGATCCGTTTGCATCCATAACCCACAGTTCAGTCTTCAATTTGAGCCCCCAGGTCTGATAGCGGAGATCATCAAAGGTAATCCCCAAATTCTCAAGGTTCGTACTGGACATCCACGCAATTCTTTGACCATCAGGAGAGTAGTGGGCATGCTCATCCCAGTCTTCAAAAGTTTCTGTTAACCTGGTTAACTGCTGTGTTTTTAGATCTAGCTCGTAAATATCTAACCCGCTCTCAAGCTGATCTGCAACAAGGTTACCTGAAAACAGAATCTTTGGATCATCTTCTGAGAAGGCATGACTTTCGTAGAAACTGCTTGTCTCACCCGGCTGGTACACCTGAATATTGTCAAGGTGACACCCATCATCACTGATGAAATCTGCCACTTTTAAGGCCCATTCCCCCCAGGATGTTCCCCTCTTGTTCTGTAATCGTTCAGCCCACAATAACTTGTTACCATCATGCGAAAACTGAGGGTGGATAATCCCTTTGGGATTGATGAAGCTGGTTTTGTGGTTCGTTAACTGCCAGAATGTTGTGCCATCATTGGTTGCCACCCATAAATTGCAGTTTACTCCTCTTCCAGGTATAGCTATTCTATCAATTTCATCACCTACTGCATCTTCATTTTGTGCAGTAAACACGATATACTCCCCTGAGGGGTGCCATGCTGGATTTCCATTGTGTCTTTGAGGGCATCCACTACAGGTGAGACATCTCTCGTTTGATCCATCAGGATTCATAACATACACATCGTAGTAGGAATCATCCCCCATTTTTCCAAAAGCAATCAAATTATTGGTGTGGCACCAGTCCAAACTCTTCCCGTATTCTGTTACAGTGGTAATAGCCATGGTGCGACTATTACCGCCTTGTCTTGCGCATCCAGTGATTAAGACCACTATAACGATGACTGCCATCACATTTTTTCTCATAGTTATTCCTTTTCTTTTTAGTACTTAAGAATTTCTAAAAGATATTCTAATTGTTTGGTGTCTTTTGTTACACGTGTAACAATTCCACGTATAACAATTCCACCATCCGGAGCTCACAGAATCAATCCTGCTTCTTTGAGAACACGATATTTCTTTTCTACATCTGGCGTATGAATATAAAAAAAACTTGAAAATACATCTGGATTTTGGGTTATCATCTGGAATATCTCCTCTTTTTCCCCATGTGGTATTTTCTCCTCAATGATACCCCATAAAAGATTTGATACAAACTTTTCTTCAAATCTGAGCTGATTAGCATATTCCCTGTACAACGGAGATAAAGGAGCAGGCGACAAAAATAAGAGTTTAATCAAAGAACCCATTTCTGCCACCACCCCCATCAAGTATATGGTCTCATAGAAATCATCCATACTTTCAAAGGGGAATCCCCACATAAAGGTGGAAACAACCTCATCAATATGGTCTACAGAAATTTCAATGACTTTTTTAACCTGTTGAATAGTAATCCTTTTTCTTATCAGCTCCAAAACATGCTCTGATCCAGATTCGATACCGTACTGAATTCCCACACATCCTGCATCAGCCATTGCAGAAATTAGACCTTCATCCATTAAATTGATCCTCCCCAAACACCACCAGGTAACATCAATGTTCTCTGCTTTTATAGCATTACAGAAATTATGAACCCATCTCTTATCCAATACAAATGTATCATCATTGATGTGTAATGATTTCACGCCATACTGATCATGAAGCATTCTCACCTCAGAAATGACACTGGAAACACTGCGTCTCTCTGTGTGGTGCCCCCACAATGGAGCAACTTCACAAAAACTGCAATGATAAGGGCAGCCTCTGGCAGTAATTACCCCTACATGGTCATACTTTGAAAAATCAGCCTTGTCATATGCTGGAAAGGGTAATTCGTCTAACGTGTTAATGCGTTCTCTTGGGGGATTGCTTATCACCTTTCCATCAGAGCAGTATGCAATTCCTTTTATATTTTCGTAAGGCAGTTCTTTTGCGAGATCCAAGACAGTGTGCTCTCCTTCTCCTTTGACCACCACATCTATGAAAGGGAAGTGGTGCATCATCTTCTCAGCTACCGCACTGGGACCAGGACCACCCAAAATAATGGTCTTTTCCACGTCTTCCTTAATCTTTTGGAGAGAAGGCAAAATAAAGGGAAGGGCATTAAAAAGGCAACTGATCCCCAACGTTTCTTGAGAATCAGAAAGAAAATCCAGTATACTGTCTTGACTTAAAGGGTTTTCATAAGAAGCTAACTGATAATCACGAAAATCTACTTCACAATTTGCGTGCTCCAAAACTGATGTGATATACAAAGGCCCAAGAGGGATTGTTGTCTCACCCTGTAACCTGGGTACAAAATTGATTACAGTCATTGATTTCATGATGATACCTTCCCTTGAAGTACACGCCTTTGAGATTACATGTTTAAGTATTTTTTGGCAGAAGTGCCTGGGATGCTATATAATAGTCTCATTTGTAATTTAAAACGAATTCTTTTATATTCTTGCCTTGAAAAATACCTATTTGGATACTGCCTGTGTACCTGTGGGGGCTCACCTGTCATTTTATTTGACCATCTCTTGGGTTGAACCCTGTTCTTGGTGTTACGTGCTCCATTTTCAACTCCACAGCACTTTATTACAGCTGATGGGCGAGATATAATTATACATTTCGCTCTACGTACGAGTTGAGCATTGTCAGCAAACTATGGAAAAGTTTTTAAAGTTTCAAATGATGTTGCTGTGAGGTGATAACCAAATGAATGAACGCAAGAAAGGTGAGATTACTCACGCCAAAATAGAGCAAACTCTGGGCAAAGCCATGCTGGATCCAAAATTTCAGAAAATGCTTTTCAGTAATCCTGAAAGAGTTGGCAAAGAACTTGGCCTCAATGAGAGCAGTATAGAACTTATCAAAAAGATAGATCCGAGAGTCTTTGTAGAATTTACGAAAAACCTCGATGCCAGGCTCAAGAAAGATGCGGCACTCATCATTTTCTGCGCTGCATACTAGACTGATGAGACCATGCACAATTGCAGCAGGTTTTACCGTTTTTATGAATTTGGTAGGGAATTAGTGTACGATAGAGAGGGTGCCACAGCGTTCTTTGTGAATGATGTGGAGTCAAAATTCTTGGACTGCTTCCAAGAAGGGAAATCTACTGAGGAAAGCATTGCTACACTACGAAATGTATACAACTACACCATTGATGAAATAACTGAACCTCTGGACCATTTAAAAAGTGAAGGTGTACTCACTGCTGATCCTTCAATTCCCTATCAGAAATTTTCTCAAACCTATACACTGACTCTCAATTTGACTCAAGAATGTAATTTGCGCTGCAAGTATTGCTATGTAGAAAAGTCTGATCTCTCGTCTTTCATGAGTGAAAAGGTTGCAAAAAAGGCTGTGGACTTTCTTTTGAAAGTTAAAGATCTGGAAGCCTTTGGCATGTCTTTTTATGGTGGAGAGCCTTTGTTGAATTTTCCTGTAATGAAGTCCACCATTGAATACGCTTGTAAAGAGGCTGAAAAGAGAGGACTCCCGGAAATAAAGTATCACATTACTACCAATGGTACACTGTTAACCGATGATGTTATTACATTTTTAACAGATTACCACGTAAATGTCATGGTAAGCATTGATGGACCTGCTCCAATTCATGATGGTATGCGCGTTACTCCTGCAGGGGAAGGAACGCATTCTCTTGTTGTGGATCGATTGCAAACGTTGATGGATACTGCTGGATGTCACAAAATCAGTGTGAGCGGTGTTGTTACGAACAGGGGCAGGCTGAAAACAGCATACGAGTACCTTTCTGAGCTTACTCTAAAAGATATCAAACTTTCTTATGTACGTTACCTGAATGAAAGTGAATATGCGCTCACAGATGTTCAGAAAAAGCAATACAAAGAGGATATGAGGGGTATTGCACTGGAATGCTTGGAACTGCTTTTGAAAGGGGTTCGTCCTCCCTACTACAACTTTGAAAACAAAATACTCCAGTTATGGAAACATACGAAGAGAACCTACTTCTGTCCTGCAGGAATGAGACGCTTCGGAATATCTCCTGAGGGAGGGATATATCCGTGTGGGCCTGCTGCTGCTATGGGAGAGTGGAAGCTGGGAACTCTTGAAGATGGTCTGGATAAGAGCGCGGTGGACAGATGGACTGCTGTTGCATCTTTTGAGAACAAGACTAGCTGCAAGAAATGTTGGGCACAACACTTGTGTGCAGGTGGGTGTCCATTGCGATTGGTGAGAAGCTTTGATGAACAACGGTGTGAAATCAACCTGCATGCCACACGGTTAGCTATTGCTATTTATGCTGCAGTCAAGGAGAAGAATGAGATGATGCTTGCAGCCTTAGTGGATGAGGAATTTCTCTCAAGTATCAAGAGACTGCTCCAAGAAATTGTATCATGAATTGGTCACGTGCTGATTAATAATGCTAATAAATGGTCACCCAGTAACCCAGTACTCCAGAGGATTCTTCACAAGATTTTTGCAGAAATGGTATCTCATACATCTATTTTCTCTTAGTACTTATAAGTTTCCAATCAATAACTGTCAAACCATCAGTGTTTGTCTCAGGTTTGTTACACGTGTAACAAGACAGCAACCGTTGGGCAACTCCTAAAGCAAGATTATATCAAGAGAGAAATTAAAGAAAAATCATGAATTGAAAACCCATTATTCTCATAAGTCTGCTTTTAATTTCTGGCTGTACAGATGCTCAAGAAGAGAAAGATTTCACTGTCACGAAAGCAGATAAGGTTTTTATTATCTTTTTCTATACGCAAGAGTGTGATGACTGCGCTGAGGTGGAGATGTGGCTTGAAGAACTGCAACAAGAGTACGGCAGTAAAATCTCTATTAGGCATGTGGATGTTCTTGAAAAAGAGGGATGGGATGAATTCAAGGGATATGGATTCTCAATTACCCCTGCTGTGGTGATCAATGAGGAGATCACGCTCCAATTTACAGATATTACCAAGGAAAGACTTTCAGAACTAGTTGAAGAAATACCAAGTTGAGAAAATACTAGAAAAAGAACGCTGTTTACATGTATTTATCTTCTCTTCCTTATGTGCAAAAATGTTTGTTACACGTGTAACACAATATCGGTGGACAAGGGCGCAAATGAGCACATCCTCTAGTGAGGGGTTGATAAATCTCCTGGTGCTCAAGAATGTCTCTGTCTTACGTGTAACACAACAGAGAGAACACTCAGAGAATGAACGACCCTAGTTATATTTATATAATTGAAGACAAAGAAATTGTGGAAAACAGAAGGTGAGATAATGAAAGAAATAATCAGCCCAGATACTAAAAGAAAGAATAGAATCCCCCCTGGTCAGAGGATTACAGATAAGTGGCCAGTTCTCCATGAGGGTACAGTTCCTTATATCGATGTTGCCACGTGGACATTTACCGTAACAGGGTTGGTAGAAAAGGAGAGAACCCTTGATTTTACCGAATTTGCGGCACTTCCTAAAGTAAAAGTATTTTCTGACATTCACTGTGTCACGGGATGGTCAAAATTAGACAATTTATGGGAAGGGGTGTCCACTCATGTGATAAAAGAATTAGTGAATATCCTTTCTGAGGCGAAGTATGTGATGGTTCATGCAGAGAGAGGGTTCACCACCAATTTGTCATTGCAGGATTTCTTTGCAGAAGATGTCTTATTTGCAGAAAAGCATGATGGTGAACCATTAACGCCAGAGCATGGGTACCCTGTGAGGTTAGTAGTTCCGAGGCTGTACTTCTGGAAGAGTGCCAAATGGGTAACAGGCGTTGAGTTCATAGAAAGGGATAGACCAGGATTCTGGGAGTCCTACGGATATCACAATCACGGGGACCCCTGGAAAGAGGAACGGTACAGCTACTGATGATTTTACTAACTATAGTGTCAGTTACACCTGCAAGGACTCATCTAATGATAATGTAGCCGCCTTGAGAGTGTTCGCAATTTTTGATCATAATTTACCAATCTTTTATGGATCTCAATTCCAACTGGTTATACTTTTTATCCAGGGCTCGTCTGAAAATCAGGTAGTGGTAAGATATATGGAGGAACCCCACTATAAATAAAGAGCTTCCAATAAATTGTGAAGATGTGACAACCCTCTCTGGTAGATACTTGGATAAAACCAAGAGAATTCCACTCAATAAGAATGCAAAGCTCTGGTATCTAATGTGGGATTTGGTGGTTATTGTCATTGTTGTCCACTTTCTGTATTCACTGGCATAATTGAGTAGACTCTCTATATACCCATACCTTTCCTCTTCAAATTTCTCTAAGTCTCTTTGTGTTTTCGATTTTTTTCTCTTGGATTTGAAATTGATGTAATCGGCTAGTTTTTCCTCGAATTTATCATCATAAACTATGGAAATCTCCTTGATTTTTTGGTCATACTCATCTTCAAAATTTTTGGTTTGAAGCACCAATTACGAGCCCAAAAATCAAAGGCAGAAAACACTGGAAGACTCCCCCGATCATATTCAGTATTTCTTTAACATCCATGGATTTCACCTCAGATTCTTGATCTTACAGCATATTCTGGATAGTGAGTATATACATGCTTTAGAATGCCAATATACCCTAATTGGTCAGCACATCTTTTTAACTTTGATACCCTTCTTTTCACAATTTCTGGCAATCTTTCATAGGTATTCTCAATGTGCTTGACACCTTTATCAGTGATTTCAAAAATGGTTCTGGTCTTATTATCAATAATTTCTTCTCTTGTAACAATAGCTCCAGACATTTCCAGCTTTCTTAGAGAATTCTCGAAAACATCACTGTAAGGCCCATAATGGCCTGGATAGAATTTAAAAACTCTTTTTAGATCCTCGGATACCTGCTCGATCTCATTTGATGCAATAAAGAGTTCTTTTACAAACATAAGTTTACCACGAATCTCAGATTTTTGATTTGCCAACAAGAATACGAGAATCCAATCATCTGCTGTGAGTTCAGGAAAACCTGCCTGCATAGTATCAGTTGAGGCTGATACGTATATAAGGTTGTCGTCTTTTTCCTTGGTCATAAATTCTACCTTCATGCTATCACCCCTGTATGATGCATGGCATGTGTGTAAGGTATATAAGCTTTTCAGAGAGCACTGGAAAAGTATTTTTCATCCTCTCAGTATCTGAGACATTCTTTTTTCATCTGATGATAGTAATCTCATTGCTGAAGGAAATTATCAAAGACTGCAAACTTCTCCGAGAGGAATTTCTCAGTTTTCTCGATTGATAAAGGCTTCCAATGTTATCTTCCTAGCAGCTTTTTGAACTCCTCAACTGATAAATCAGCATCTTTAATGATTTTTCTTAATAAACCCGGTTTCAGTTCTTTATGGAGGGGGACTGTTATTGGTTTATGAGAGGGATTGGTCGAATCTTTTAACCGTAGATGGCTCCTTCTTTGTCGAACCACTTTATATCTGATTTTACTGAGAGCTTTAACAACATCTTCACCAGAAACGATTGGTAACCGTTTGCTCATACATCCACCATGACTGTTGCTATGAGGGATTTAGATGGGTCGGGAATTTCCTCTCCTTCAGCTTCAAGATCTTCAATGCACAAGAGTATAGCTTCTTTAATATTCTCTAAAGCTTCTTCAATCGTTTCTCCTTGGCTATAACAGCCTTGTAATGACGGGCATGTTATTACGTAACCACCAGTTTCATCTGGTTCGATTATGACTTTATAGTCATATGATGTCATTTTTGCACCTCATGTGTTTAGGTTGATAGACGTTTATTAACCTTACGCATCCTCCAGTACTCAACTCCTCGAGTACTCAGAATGAATTCTTGCATTTATTGATAGTATTTGAAAGCCCGTTCAAAAACTCCGCAAAGACCGTGACCACAGAAAGTAGTGGCAATTGTCTGTTTTTATTGAACTACCAGAATTCATGACAACTTACCTGTTACACGTGTAACATGACAGAGGAAACACCAAAGACTGGACAATCCCATCCATGCAAAATCCTTATAAAGTCATGAAAGACTTACAGAATAAGCACCGAAAAAAGGAGTTTGATATAATGAAGATTGAAAGCCATTACCTTGTCAATGAAAATGGTCAAAAAATGGCAGTAGTTATTCCTATTGAGGAGTACGAAGAGCTTTTAGAGGATTTGCATGATCTAGCAATTGTTGCTGAACGTCGAGATGAACCTATTGTACCTTTTAAAGAACTCAAAGAAAAGTTGAGAACCGATGGATTCTTATGAAATTCAATGGAAAAGGTCAGCAGAACGTGATTTGCGGGGTATTGAACAACAGTACATTCTTCAAATCATTAAAGCTAATGAGTCTCTCGCAGATAATCCCTTTCCATCACAGTGCCGCAAATTGATGGGTGCAGAGAACCTCTATAGAATTAGAATTGGAAATTATACGGCAATTTACCAAAGAACCTTTACTGCATTCTTTCGAATGCCCCATCATTAACTTGCAGAGCATGAATAAGAGGGTTCAACATATGAACACATGAACGAAACCCTTATTAACCTACCCTCTCAAAGCAAATGCATGCAGTTTAAAAGAGAAGTAGTTGAATCTCTAAAAAGAGAGTTAAGTATTTGTAATGTAGCTCTTTCGAATATAAAAGAAAAACTGGAAAAGTTTGAAATCAAGTATACGATGAGTACTGAAGAATTTAACGAGAAATTTGAGAAAGGACAGTTAGGCGATGACCAAGATTTTTTTGAATGGAATGCTTACAACGAATACTATAATGACTGGCAAAACCGCAAGAGAGCTCTTGAGGAGATTTTGTCGTGATCCATGAATATTTCACTTTTTGTGAATATATTATTCAACAGTCTCCGCTCGTTATTTCTTATACTACGCATATTGTTATGGGCTCACCTTCCATGGGACATATTCAAGGTGTAATAACATTTGTTGATGGATCTGAATTGACTTTTTTTGAATTGTTGTCTCAGGATCACGCTGTGGTTAGACCTGTGAAATATCGATTTCACTACCAGATAGGTAATCAATTCATATTTCGGTATGATAATGCCCCTCACCACCAAGAGCTATCCACATTTCCAAGCCACAAACATACATCTAAAGGCGTGGAGCCAGCTGCTTCTGTGACATTCCAGCATGTATTTCAAGAGATTGTGGACATGCTCATTGCCTCAGATTGAATAGACATCAAGATTACTCCTTTTTAGGGTGGTATGAGTACTTATGTTTCTGGCATGGATCTATCTTGTTATGCATGAATTCGAAAAATCCTAGAAGCGGACAATTGGATTTATAAGTACAGAGTGAAAGGGAAGATGTGAACCAGTCAGTTTGTTTCGACAATAGCCTTAAAGAAATAACACCAGATCTCTTAAAGTGCCGAAAAGGAATTCAACAAGGCAGTGTACTTTATACATCTTCCTTTATAAGCAATTTTCATTGCAGATATGAATTGAGCAAGGCTGAAAACGACAAAAACCCCTCATTGTCCCAAAACTCAAGACAATCGTGAGGGTTTTGTTCAACAGAGCAATGCTCTTGATGGAATCAAACGGGACACCTTTCTAAGAATTACTGCCTTTCTTGACGTTCTCATTTGACTCATACCCTTTCTCCAATATTGTTGCTGTGGTCATGGTTTTATCAAAAGGATTACATAGTGTACATGCATATACCTAAGTATACCCAGGTGATGAAATGGTTACAACGATCAAGCTAAAAGAGCAGACAAAAAAAGAGCTGGACACCTTCAGAGAATATAAGAATGAGACCTATGATGAAATAATCAGGAAAGTTCTATACATTGCTAAGAATGTTGGGAAAAATCCCCAACTGAGTGAAAAAACAATAAAAGAAATTGAAGAAGCCCGGAAAAGAATAAGAGAAGGTACTTTCTATACTGAAGAAGAAGTGAAAAAGATTTTGGGGTTATAAAAGTGAAATTTTCAGTAGTCTTTGATAAAAAAGCTGCGAAGGAGGTTACAATTACCTAAAGATATCATTCACTAGTTTATTTTCCTTTCAATTGAAAATTTCCGACGAATTGTAAGGGGATTGGTGTTACACGTGTAACAAAGTTGAGAGAACACCAAAATCACCTATTGTAACTCATATTATCCTAGAGTTGCAGTCATTCCAGCATTAACTCTATTTTGGCAGAATTTAAAAATAGTAAAATATGCATCACTGCAGACACTTCTCCTAAACGAAGGAAGATACACACCACGTATTCAGTAGTATAGTGAAGTTCCAGGTTTGCACAAAATCAGCAAACCCAAAGCTTTTGAGGAACAAGAACGTACCATTCATGTCCATTTAAGGAACAGAAGGTGATGCTATTAAAAAAGAAACAGCATTGTTAGGGTTTGTGGGTCTGCTGCTTCTTGCAGCTTTCCCGTCTTTCCACCAAGGAATGTATATCTGGACTGAAAGAGGGTGCAATACAACGTATGCAGTTTCAGAACCAATTACCGTGCACTTCAAAACAGAATTCGAACTCACCTACGAATTGTGGGTGAGTCGCCCCGAGTATCCCCCCTCTCTCCAAATGACAGGACTAGGCGATGGCTCTGTAAAGTCAGTGGTACTGATTGTAGGCGAACCTCCAGGTGAGGTCACTTTTGTGCTCAGAATGCCCTGTTTAACAGAAGATGCAGTATTCGATGATGTATATATGTACAATGCAATTGCCCCTACAGAGATGTGCGTGTGGGGTGAGTGTACTGTCTATTTACAGGAGTACGTTGATGAGAGTTCGTCACAAAGAGAGCACGACCCCTGTAGGGATGTCAATTGCCCAATAACAGTATGCAGGGGCTACGATTTGTGGACCCAGATATGTGTGAATGGGGAGTGTGTGGATTATTTATTGGCTGAAGCCAATTCACCACAGTGTGGTTACGATCCATGTACGGGTGTAGAATGTGATAACACATGTGAGGGATATGATTTATGGACTCAGATGTGTGAAAATGGAGAGTGTGCCCCCAGTTCTTTGATTGAAGCCAATTCTACGCAGTGTGGCTATGATCCGTGCACAGATCATTGTAATAACGGGAAACAAGACTGCGGGGAATACGGTGTGGACTGCGGTGGAGGGTGCCCATTCATTGATTCAGATTCAGATGGCGTTGAAGACGGCATGGATCTGTGTCCAGACACCCCGTGTGACAGAGTAGATGCCAACGGGTGCGAAACTGATGTGGATGAAGACGATGTGCCAGATTGTGAAGATGAATGCCCCGATGAGAGAGGAGATCCATCCAATAGAGGATGCCCTGATGAAAGAGTTGAATACATAGTCATCATAATCTTGATTGGTGGAGCGGCCATAGGCATAATAATTATTGTTCTTCGGGTTTTAGTTGAAGAACCACCCCCTCCAAAACCAGAGGAGGAAATACTCCACCAGCTTAATGATCTCTTAGATAGACTGCAGGAAAATAAGGAGAATCTCCATCGTGTGGTAGGTTCGTTCAAAGGATTACTAGAAAAGTTAGAGAACACTTTGAACATTCCAAAAAACTTGTCCCTTGCCTTAAAAGCTGCTGAAAAGATGATAGAAAGCCTGGACAAGCTCTTCGGAGCACTAGGAGTTACACCTCTCCTCCCCTTGAAGGCTATCCTGATCTCCGTGAGAACTCTATTAGATGGTCTATCTGAGATCATGGAAAAAGTCCAAATATCGATAATACCTGTTCGTCGATTAATGTCCAAGTTAAAGCATATTGTGAGCAAAGCTACTCAGTCCCTGGAAAATGCAGACGAAATTCTGGACGAACTCAACCAGAACTTGAAAGTGTTCATGCCATTGTTGGAAGAACTCAAAAAGCAGGAAGGAGCAGAAGAACTTATCCCTGAGAAAAACAAGAAAGCTATACATGAGATAAAGAGGAAGTTGAAACCTATTATCGATGCGTTGGGTGATTTTTCCACAGAGCTGTCGAAGCTGATGCAAGAGCTCGAAAGCAAAATAGATGCAATATCCGAGGAACTGCAGGAATTTTCAGAGATAAGCGAGGCATTGAGTGACTTTGTGAACGATCTGGATGGAGTAAGATCAGCGTTACAAGAAATAGAGGAGACTATAGAAGAAATAAAAAAGATCCCAATTATAGGTTGGCTGCTTAATGCTGCTGAATGGACCATGGAGAAAATAGGAGACTCAATTGACTGGATACTAGAAAAAACTGGTATTCAGAAACTCATAGGCGAGCTTGGGAAACTAGGACCCGTCAAAAAATTGATAAAAATCATAGAAAAAGTTGAAAAGGCGCAAAGAGAATTAGTGGAGCCTCTGGAGGAATTAGCGAAAAGACTAGAAGAGATAGAGACGAGTGCTGACGCTGCCGAGCAGCTTATGAAGGAACTCAAAAAGCTGTTCAAGTAGGTATTTAAGAATTCCCTGGATGTGATGGAGAATGGAAGAAAGTATAAAGAAGACAATCAAGTCATTGGAGGACCTGAAAGAAGCAGTAGAAGGTCTAAAGCAAGCAACAAAGGAAATAAAAGGATTAAGGCTGATGCTGGAGGACTTAGATGAACCCTTGAAGGAACTAAACGATTCACTGAGTAATCTTAAAGGTGAATTGGAAAAAGGAAACAACAGAAAAAGAGATAGATAGTCCTCTTCCGAGAAGAGTAACTGAGACTTTTGCCACAGCAGATGAATTAATGGAAATAGGAGATGATCATGTGGCTCATGACCAGACTCACAAGAAAAATGAATATTTCTTTTTTCTACATTTTTATTTTTCGCATTCTGGGCGTATATAGCATTCATAGCAGAAATTAAGTTCATTGATTTCAAGATATTTGACTATTCTACAGTAATGAGATCATCCTTAATGATGCCCACATCTTTTGCAGGATTCTATAATGAGCTGCCTCCATGTTACACGTGTAACAGGAACAATATCGTTAGATTGACACTCCATAAACGGATAGATTTATTACTGATAGAGCGTCTTAAAAATGTGAAAGGAGAGGTAAGAATGCAGACTGCACAAAACCTTAGGAGAATATTACGAAGAATAGATGGAAGAGGATACAAAGCATATAAGGACATACAGGGTGGTTATACCTTTACAGATTATATTCTTTTGATAGATTACGTCCAGGGTGATCCCTTTGCATCCCCCAGTCGAGTGCGGGTACAAATACCTCAAAAGGGGGCTCAATTCCCTGAAGATACCTTTTGCAACAAAAGTAGAGAGGTAGCTTTGCGGGACTTTTTAACGAGAGAATTTTACAAAGCTTCCAAACGATTTTGCAGAGGTAAACGGGGAACTGGAAAGAGTGGTATCATATCCATCGATAGACCAGGACAGGAAATGTTGGAGCGCACCTCCATGGTTATCACAAAAGAATACGTGGAAGCACGATTTGTCATGGGGTTGCCCGCCTTTGGGAGGCGCATTGCAGGAAGGCACTGTGAGGCCATGTTCTTTGAAGAGCTTCCCAACATTGTTCAATCTCTATACTTTGAAACCCTTGACAGAAAGGCGTTGTATAAACACATAGAAACTGCTGAAGATGCCGACTTTTTGAGAGATCAGCTAGATTCTATGGGATTAATAGCCTTTGTAGCTGATGGGGCTGTCCTCCCACGAATGAGCGGGATAGATCCACGTCCTTTAACAACAGGGAGAGTAATCCCTTTTCAATCTCCAGATCCATTACAGGTAGAAATTGAATTACCTAACAAGGGTACTATAACCGGCATGGGTATACCTAAAGGTGTCACTCTCATCGTTGGAGGGGGCTACCACGGAAAGTCCACGCTGTTAAACGCTTTGGAACTCGGCGTGTACAACCACATTCCAAAAGATGGAAGGGAATTAGTGGTGACCAATCCGTACACCATGAAGATACGGGCTGAAGATGGTCGAAGAATCGAAAAAGTGGACATCTCCCCTTTTATTGCCAATTTACCCTTTAAACAGGGCACGAAAGCGTTCTCAACAGACGATGCCAGTGGGAGCACTTCCCAAGCCGCAAATATTATGGAAGCTTTAGAAGTGGGTGCTGAAGTGTTATTAATTGATGAAGATACCTCTGCCACCAATTTTATGATACGGGACCACCGCATGCAGGAGCTAGTATCCAAGGAGAGAGAACCCATAACCCCTTTTATTGATAAAGTGCAGCAGTTGTACAAAGATGTGAATGTGTCCACCATTCTGGTCATAGGAGGGTCTGGAGACTACTTCGATGTGGCAGACTGTGTCATCTGCATGGTGGAGTATACCCCACATGATGTCACTGAGAAAGCGCGTACAATTGCAGAAAAGTATAAAGCAGAACGGAATCCAGAAGGAGGAGAACACTTCGGGGAAATTACTGAACGCATACCTTTTTCTCGCAGTTTTGACCCCAGTAAAGGGAGAAGAAGTGTTAAAATCTCCCCTAAAGGGTTGCACTCCATCTTGTTTGGTACCCACAGAATAGACTTAGGAAATATAGAACAGTTAACAGATATAAGCCAGACCAAAGCTATAGGGGATGCCGTATACTATGCTACCAGATACATGGATGAGAAAAGAACATTAAAGGAAATTGTTGATGCTGTTCTTGCAGACATAACTGAGAATTTAAATGTTATCAATCCAAGGCCAGTAGGAGATTATGCTGCATTCAGAGGATTGGAGCTTGCTGCTGCCATTAATCGATTGAGGACCCTTGAAGTTAACCAGAAAAAGTGACTTTCCTTTCAGTGATCTCAGAATAACACTGATTTTTATTCTTTATCCCCTATTTCTTGATAAATTCTAATTTTTCACGGTTGTCACCATCATAATCTCTGAATACAAATGCTCTAACCTTACCATTATCGCGAAGAAAAGTGATAATCACCAACCCTACAGATGGGTCATAACACATGAAATGATCTTGAATTGTAGGCTCATAGAGCAAATTTAAAGCACATCTGTGCCTATTTTTGTTCTGCATACACAATTTCTCATTTTCTGTAAAAATCTCAAATGACGTTTTCAATTCATCACAGCAGTACTCTCCAGTATACTCTTTTAACTGCTCAGGAGCGAGTGGTTCTTTCAAAAATGGGCTAAATACCAATTCATCAGTACCGCGCTTCACATAAACCTGTGATATTTCCCCGTCTTTTAATTCAAATCTGCACAATACGTCCAGATCTGGGTTCGTTGCCCTAAAGGTCTCCTTACCAACAGGTACTATCCCAAAAATCAAGCTGTTATTCTCTTCCACCATCAATTTTTTTCTGTCATAGTACACCCTCCATATTGATGCAGTTTCCAGGTTTTGATACAGTCCAGTCTTTTTCAAAAGTTCGCTCGTGGGTACATGAAGAGAGACCACAGGTCTTTGTGAATATTGAGTTTTTTCATCTGTGAATATGTCCATTATTTTATGCATATAGGACAATGGACCCACAGTATTCGTATTTGACAAATAAATAAGAGAAAACTGCTCATCTTGCAACCGATACATAGATGCACTATAGCCGCAAATCGACCCGTAATGCCCAATGTATTTCCGGTTCTTATACTCTGTGAGCCCTAACCCAAACCCATACTCCGTTGTACTGCCATCGTTGAGTTTTCCAGAAGTTATAACCCTAGTAATCAAATTTTGTCTTTTCTGTCCCAGTTGATTATTGTAAAAATTCTGATCCCACAAAAGAAGGTCCTCCACTGTAGACCACACTCCATCATCACCAGTCAACTCTGATGTGGATGTATTAATATAAAATGCATCTGACCCCTTTTTGTTGTACAATTTTGAGCTGCAATTTCTTATCTGATATACAGAATACCCCACAGCTCTATTCCTTATGATTTTTGAATGGTTTTCACAAAAATGAGTGTTTTTCATGCCTAATGGTTTGAAAATAGCCCTTTCAGCATACTCGCCAAGGGATTCACCTGTAATTCTTTTCACAATTATTGATAACAAAAAGTAATTGGAATTAGAATAGGACCACTTTTCCCCTGGGTTACAATTGAGTCCTTTCTGATGTGTCAAAAGATCAAGCAGTTCCTCTTCTGTAAGAAAATCAGACTCCACCATCCCCAGTACAGAGTGTACCAATACTAAGTAATCACGTATTCCGCTGGTGTGATAAACCAAATTGCCAATAGTGATGGGACTCCCATAGTACGGAAATTCAGGGATATACTCTCTTATGTCATCATCTAAAGAGAGGCTACCTTCTTCTTCTAGTAGAGCAATACACATTCCTGTGAACTGCTTGGACATGGATGCTATACAAAAAACAGTTTTTGACGTATTTGGAATAGTGTACTCCAGATTAGCCATTCCGTACCCTTTTTTGAAGATTAGTTCTCCATCCTTTACAATGCCCACAGCACAACCTGGTGAATGGTTGTCATATCTTACGAACAATCTATCAATTTTCTGCAGTGCTGCATCAAGAGACATTTTTTTCACCACTGTCTTAGGGTTAGAGTCACCTTTTGAGATAGTTCATCGCAAATATCAGCCTTCGGAACCTCTTGCATTTCCAGGGGTGTTCCTTTTCGTGACAGTAACGTGTCACCTTTAATCTATTAAACTTTTCGCATAAAAATTGTCAATTTTAAGGATTAGAATTAATCTCTTTGAATATCAAAAAATAATTGTTACACGTGTAACAAAAGCGAGACAAATACGTAGTAGCCTTAAGGGGGTTCTTAGGATTTCATTTTCTCCATATTACAATACTTTCTCTGAGCGGGGCTTCTTTCCTCTTCTTTCTATAGTTGGCAACAATAACCTTCTCTACAGTGAATCCTGCCTCTTCAGCCATGTCTGACAGGATTAAATCCACAGGGATTATTACCCCTTCGTACCACAGGTTATCTGAAACCACAGCCGCTCGTGCTGGAATACCTAATATAGTGTACCATTGGTTTATGATCTTTTTCATATCCAGAAAGTATCCAGTAAGCATGTCAGGTAATTTTGATTTTCTTAATTTCTCTTTTAGTGCAGTTACCACCTCTTTAATTACGGGGTGCGGAGGTTCTTCCCCTTCAGATAGTTCTGAGGGCATGTATGATCTCAAGAGGTTATATTTCAACTTTTTGAATTCTTCAACATTTTTTACAAAATGAAAACATAGCTCGAGAGCATAAACCCGCGTATAATCGATTCTATCAGCATAGGGAGGCGACGTAATTAATATGGTAGGATTCTTTTTGATTGCAGATAAATCTAATGTGTTGGCCAGAAAAACATCTGGTATATTTTCTTTACGTGCATCAAATGTCTTTACCAGGGTGATATCTTTTTTTACCGTCTTTATTCTCCTTTTCATTGCATCAATGGGGTTTATCCCTTTTTTACCCTTTATCACTCGGGGGTAGCTCTTCACCTTTTCAGTCTGACTGCATTCTTCCAGTAATGAAAAGAATAGAAACAGGAAAATGTCACGATAAAATTCTTCCAGTTCATCTATGGCTGCCTTCATTTTTCTCAATTTCACAAGAATATTTTTTTGGAAAGCTACTTTCATGATGGGCACATCTAAAGCTGTAGGAGCTGGGTCTGACTTTTCAATTTTTGGTAAAAGTTTTTTCCAGATCAATTCAAGTTCTCCTCTTTTCAAAAATAAGAATTTTGGAAGAGTTTTAGATATGAAGCACGCCAAGGGGAGTGCATCGACTCCCACTGAAGGGATACCCCTCAAAAAGGAGGTAAACAACGTGGTGCCACTCCCACAGAAGGGATCAATAACGTAATCAGTTTCATCAGCTTCAACTTCATTCAGAAGTTCCCAGACTAATGGAAAGGAGAAAGCTTCCTTAAATCTATACATGTGGAGGAATGGTATATCTTTGTTGCCAGTATATAACAGATAGGGCCCTAATTCTGGTTCTTCAATAATTTTACTGCTATATCTCTTCTCCAGGAGAGATCTTTTTGATTCCGAGGGATTGTTACCGGGTTCATTACTCATTGTCTCACTCTCTCCCTTTTAGGGGATACAATATTAAAATCTTTGTGCTCAGAAAATTGGCGAATCAGGGGAACATATTCTTTCTGTCCAAGATTAACCCCAGATTTTTCATTTGAGGTATTAGTGACTTAATTTTCTTTTTGGAGTTCTTGGAGTTTCTCTTTCACAATGTTGACGTGATTTTTTACTTTTACATTTCTCCATGAATGCACGATTACCCCTTCAGGGTTTATGAGAAAGGTGGACCTCACAACACCATAGTACTCTCTGCCGTACATTTTCTTGAGCTGCCATACCCCATACTGTTCTAACACGGTATGATCTGGATCACTCAACAACATAACCTGTAACTGGTGTCTTTCTGCAAAGCTTTGATGACTCTTCACAGAATCAGGACTGACACCTATGACCACTGCATTCATTGTTTCAAATTCCATTAAATTCTCAGTAAAGTCAAGTGCTTCTAACGTGCACCCTTTCGTATTATCCTTAGGGTAAAAGTATAGAACAATCCATTTTCCTTTGAAATCTTTTAAACAGACATTATTACTGTCTTTATCGGGTAAACAGAAATCTGGTGCCTTTTCACTTCTTGTTACCATGGTAATCCTCCTCATAGGTGAGTGGTGTACCATAAGGTTATATCCTTATATATGTTATGAGGATAGATAGTTTCTGAGTCTTTTGATGTAAAAACACTCATAAAAAAGCAGTGAGGAGGAAAAAAATCAGAAGTTCATTAATATGAGTCAGTTGCATCAATTCAAAGTTCAATTTCATGTGCAATCATCCCTAAAAGACGTAACATTTGACTCATTTGAGCACTATCTGCTTTCTTGGTCAACGTGGCAAGAAGCCTTGGTTCTCCACATTCCTCAGCCACTTGTATAACCTGGAGAGATGTAATAGGGTTTGCCTGTTCTTTAATGCGAGGAATCAACGCTTTCACTTTTTCATCAAAGTGTGCAGAAATCAACTGAACCCGACGCAGATCCCACCGAGTGTACAGATCACCTCCAGGGCAATGCGGGAATTTTCTCAAGGGAGTCCAGACCTTATAATACTGGGGCTCTTCTTTGAAATTGCATTCTCCATAATATTCTGTGATATCTTTTACAAAATCTTTTATAGCTTCTCGTATTTCAGGATATTCTATGAAATCGAGCGGTTCAGATTCTTCCTGAACTCGGAAAAGCTTTACTAGATACATTCTTGATCTTTCATCTTTAATGATCACGTTCTTAAGCACTGGATCGAAATCATCTATTACAAATTGTGTTGGCAGTTTTTTAACGACTTTATAAAGGGTGACATAGTCAGAACCCTGATATATGATTATTACAATCCCGAAAAGTAACAAAATAACCACAATGATAATAATAGAGGGAATGTCCTTCCCTTTAAATAGAAGAGTGAAGAACATTAAAACAAGTGGTGTATAAAGGAAGACTAGGAGAATTCCACCGTAGTAGAGCACTTTTCCATATTTTAGCAACTGCACTCCTTTTGAACCCATATTGGCTGTCACATCATCACCTTTCATTCATAGCATGAAAGACACCTGTACTTTTTGTTCCCTTTTTCCTAACCATTTTAGAATATAAAGTTTTTCATACCGTTTACCACTGGTTGCATTGTTACACGTGTAACAAATGAGAGAACCACGTGGAAAACCCTACTCTCACTGGTCCAGAAGCGAAGAATAGCATTCTATGAGTGAATATTTCTTCAACAATTGGTGTAATTAATCCTATTGAGAATGCAAATTAACCAGATTGGATGTACTGTACATCCTTGGAACCCATAAGTATAAGAAAAGGTTCACTGAAGAGGTAATTAAAGACAGAGACTGCAAGAGTTCTGTGAATCGTACAAGGTGCTCAGTTACATATATTCCACTGCGGGAACCAACCAGGTCAGGGTACAATAATTGTGCATGAGGGATGAAATGTCCAAAAAGAGCAATAAGAGAAAGAAAAGAATAAGAAAATCGATGGCTAAGGGAAAAATTGAGGAAGCCTTAACATTAGTGAATAGTGATGATACACGGTGTCTATGTGAAATTGGAGTCTTGCTCTTCAAAAAGGAGAACTATGGTATGGCTGAAAAAATATTTAATAAGGTGACTCAGTTAACGCCTGATAATGCTCTGGCATGGTCTAATCGGGGTGTATCCCTCGTACGTCTTGGAAGGTATGAGGAAGCACTTGTTTGTTTTGATGAGGTTATAACAAGAGATCCCGAGTTTGTTGAAGCGTGGTACAACAAAGGAGTAGTCCTGCACAATCTTGGAAAGCACAAAGAAGCCATTATCTATTATGATGAGGTTTTAAAGAGAGATGCTCACTCTGCTGAGGCATGGTGTAATAAGGGTGCAGCTTTAGGGGGGCTCAAAAAACATGATGAAGAATTAGCATGTTATGACAGAGCTCTTAACATAAAACCTGGTTATGTTGGAGCGTGGTACAACAAGGGATTAGTTCTGCAGATCCTTGAAAAGTATGAAGAAGCAGTTTCATGTTATGATGAGATGTTGAAGATTAACCCTGAGAATGCTTCAACATGGTTGAACAAAGGAATAGCTCTGGTACGTTGTGAGGAATATGATGAGGCAATGAAATGCTTTGATGAAGCTTTGAAGAGAGACCCTGATGATGCTGAGGCATGGCTGGGGAAAGGGATAGTCCTGGAAACTTCAGGAAAGTACAAGAAAGCTGCCATGTATTATGGTGAGGTTTTGAAAAGAGATTCTGATCATATTGGTGCATGGCATGGGAAGGGAAAAGCTTTACTTGGCCTTGGTAAGTATGAGAAAGCACTTGTATGTTTTGATGAGGTTTTAAAGAGAGATTCTGATCATATTGGTGCATGGCATGGGAAGGGAAAAGCTTTATTTGGCCTTGGTAAGTATGAGAAAGCACTTGTATGTTTTGATGAGGTTTTAAAGAGAGATTCTGATCATGGTAATGTGTGGTTTGAAAAGGGGATAGCTTTAGGAAGGCTTGGAAGATTGAATGAGGCTGTCACATGCTTCGATGAAGCTTTAAAGAGATACCCTGAAAATAGTGAAGCGTGGCACAACAAGGGAATTGTTCTAGCTCACCTTAAAAAGTATAGTGAGGCTGCCACATGCTTTGATGAAGTTTTAAAGAGAGACCCTACCCATGGGGGAGCATGGTACAACAAGGGAGTGTCCTTACAGGAATTGGGGAACCATGAAGAAGCTGATCAATGCTTTGATACAGCTGTAAAGGTAGATCCTGCCCTTTTAGAGAGACGGGTCATAAAGGAATAGTTGTAAATGCAGATGAAGAGATATGAGACATTGATATCATTATCTCTAATGTTACACGTGTAACAAGACAGGTACCAGCCATGGGCATTCCTAACATAATATAATACTCATGATCAAGTGTTCATGGAAACGGACACTATTTCTCTATCAAAAAGGAGTATGAAGATATGCTTGAATATATGGAAAGAATGAGGGAGACAATTGAGATTTTGTCTAATGAAGAAACTGTCAGAAAGCTGAATGATGCTCTAGAGAGGATAGAGCGTGGCGAATTCTTGACCAAAGAGGAAATGAGATTTGATGATCTATGAATTGATCTTTGATAGGGAATTTAAGAAGGACCTCTCTACACTTGATAAGGAAATGAGAAATCGAATTCTTAAAAAAGTTTTTGAATGAGAAAAATACCCTGAATTGGGAAAACATCTAATTGGGACAGATATCTGGAGTTTAAGAATTGGAAAGTACAGAGTGCTCTACAAAATAAAACATAAACAGCTGCACGTGCTCGTTCTAACAGTTGAACATAGAAAAAAGGTATATAGATAATCAGTATAAAGAGAGGGTTGAGGAACATCGCCAAATACGGACCAACAAAATGAACCATATTTTCATAATAAATGCACTAGAGAACAATCAATTCCATATACTTGTATGATTTGATTATATACCCTCTAATTTGTAACCAAAAATTTTAAGGACACTCTTTTTCTGATTCTGTGAAAAAGAAATGTGGTGATCAACATGAACGTGAAAGGATGGCCTTTCCACCCCTTTGGAGAGACTATTGAGCCCAATGGACCACCAGGAGATGGCGATAAGGGCGGTGGAGTTCCTCTATAATTTACTTTTTTTCTTTTTATTTTTTTAAACATCCAGAAGAAATTTTCAGGGATTTTTTCCTGTTTATACTCCTCAATTTGGTTCAAACCTTTTGCAGTTATTTAGAATTCATCTTCAACTAAAATACAAAAAGAATTGAAAGGTTCTTAGTATAGATCCTTCGTTGAGAATCTTTAAATAGACCCATAACTATTTTGAAGAAAGGTGAAAAGTATGTCTCAGGAGTTGCTGGAGAAGATTAGCCATATTGAAATGCTGTTACTGGAGATAAATTCCAAGATAGATAATTTCCTTGGATTTGAAGAATTAAGTGAAGAAGAAAGAAAAGAAATAGAGTTAACCGAAAAAGAAGTGGAATCTGGAGTATATTTTACTTTTGGCGAAGTTTTTGGAGACTAAGACGACTTATGAGAAAATTCTCATCATAGCTCGAGAAAAACATTCTGAGTAGTCATGCAAAGGTTCTTGGATTGGCTTTCTGTAAGGTTAATTTTGCACAAATATTTTTCAATTAATAACCAAATATTTTCACATAAGTTCTTTCACAAAAGCTATCAAGCAAAACGAGGTGATCAACATGAATAAAACACTGAAAGGATGGCCCTTTGAACCTCTCGGTGCTACCACTGAAGGCATTGGAGAAGGAGCAGGCCCAGGTCCCCTTTAGACAAGAGAGATACATCAAATACTGTAGGTAAGCGGTACTTGAAGGGAATAGGTATCTAGAATGCCTATTTCCTCAATTTTTTGAATTGCAGTCATTAACTCATTCGCACCCTCATGAAAAATATTTAGTATTAACCCTTTCTCAAGAGGAATAACATAAGTAGTGCAGCGTAGCTTTTCTAGTGCCTTGACAATCCCTTTTGTAGAACACGTTAAATAGGAAATTGTAATGAAATTCATTCATTTTCATGTGCTGTGAATTAGACTATCGAGATACAATTCCAATAAATATTCAATTCGCGGACATAGTTCAAGAAAAACCTTCTCAGTAGTCATGCAAAGGTTCTTGGCTTATCTTTTGTAAGGTTAATTTTGCACAAATATTTTTCAATTAATAACCAAATATTTTCACATAAGTTTTTTCACAAAAGCTATCAAGCAAAATGAGGTGATCAAGATGAATGAAACTCTGAAAGGATGGCCTTTCAAACCACTCGGTAGAACCATTAAGCCAGATGGTCCTCCAGGAGATGGCGATAAAGGTGGAGTCCCCCTATAACTTACTTTTTTTTCTTTTTATTCTTTTAAACATCCAAAAGAACTTTTCAGGGATTTTTCCCTGTTTATATTCCTCCTCAATTTGGTTCCACCCTTTTGCAGTTATTTCAGCATTCAAATCTTCAACTACTCCCCTCTCCTCAAGGTTTTCAAGTGTTCTCATCAAATACCCAGGGAGTGTAGTAGCTAGATAGCACAGTGTTCTGTTTTGACTGCCAAACAAATAGCTTGTAGCACTTAAATTCTCAAAGACTTTTAGGAGAAATTCAGGATACTCTGTCAGAAAAGATGAGAGGATAAAGCTATAACTCGAATATTTATGGATAAAAGTTGGGTAATAAACATGAACAGCCTCTCTAATCATCTCTTTTTTTCTCCTCACCGTAGTTCGTGAGGTTTTGATCTGTCTGGCAATTTCAGTTAAACTCAGCCTGTAATTAATATTCAACCATCTGAATACCTGTTTTGTGTCGTAATCCCAATCAAGATGTTTATCCAACTTTTCTGATGGTATGTGAGATTTTTTGCCGGGTTCCATTTCCCATGCACTGGCGAGTGCTCGATCAGAGAGGGATTGAGGATGAATTATCCGAAAATACTCAATTGATCCCTCTTCCACCACATTCTGGACCTCTTTTTCTAAAGTATTGTGGTATTTCACGTATGCGAGACGATTCCCTCTCCAAGAACGGATATAATATGCAGCCTCTATTGTTTCGTAATTCTTGCAGATAATCCTTCTATATAAATCATTCCAATTCTTAACTTCTGCTATAAGGTAGCGGTTTGTATGATTCTCGCAATTGTGTATAATCAAACTTGGATTCATGAGGATCTGTTGCTTCTCCATATAAAAAAGAGTGTCTTTGAGGACTTTACGTGATTTAATTTCTGAAATCTGGGCGAGAATACCATCCAGCAATATATCAGGATTCTTATTGAGGATATGAGATAAGAGGAGATGAATGTCCGAGTTATGAACCTTCGTCATGAATACACTTAAATTTTCATCTTAAAAACCTTTGGATAAAGGAAGTGAAAGATGGGGAAATGAAGGAGATCTTACAATGTCGAAGAAAATGGAAGAGGAGGGACATTCCAATACGGGAGAAGATGTATCCCAAGAGCATGAGAAAGAGAATTTTATCTGTCCTGTATGCAGAAGACCACTGAATGAGGACAACCTGGTGGATATGAAAAGTGTTGTCGAAGACAATTTGTATTTTGTGGGTGGTGTCCATATTGTGGGTTATGCATGTCTTCACTGTGATTTTGAGCATCAATTCGATGAAAAAGAAGTCACTCTAAATGAACCACACAAGTTGGTGGCAGTTGTTGATGCAGAATTTGATGGATCAGGAGAATGTGTCCACTTTGAAATTAAGGAGGTTTTACCAGGATAGAAGGAGGTGAAATCATGGGATCTGTGTCAAAAGAAAAAGAAGGTTGTAACTCAAAACAAAGAAATATTACCGGACATTGGTGGTAATATGGGCAAAATTACTCAAGATAGAAGACTAAAACACTATCACAAAATATTTGAACAAATTTACGAGAGTCCTCTTATACCTTTGCACGATATATCAATAAATACTGGATTATCCAGGAATACAGTCTCCAAGTACGTAAAAGACATGTATGCCAAAGATATCATACACGGTCCGTATATTCGCATGAAACCTTCTCTTAATTACAGGGAATATGTGTACTTAATGAACTTTACTGATCCATGGATAGCTTTTCGTGGATTGGAAGGGTTTCCACATGTAGTGTACCATGCTATGGCCTTTGGAGACTGGAATACCATGGTGGTCAGTAATAGATTACTTGATTTCTCACAATTGGTAGGTTTTGAAAGTGTAGTACATCAAGGAGTGAGATACTGTTCTCATACACCAAAAACTGGACATATATCGTGGAATGAAAGTTTTGAGAAAGTATATGAACAGTTGACCCAGTTCACACCAGTACGAGAAGAATACAAGAATCGACGGTTAACCGCTTTAAACTGGGGTGAAGATGAATGGAAGTTGTATCACGCCTTTAACTTCATGAGGAAAAAAGCGACTCCTGTCTTACGGAAAATTAATGTCCGATATGAAACCTACGTTAAATGGATGAAATCACTGGAAACTAACTGTACTGTCAATACAGGATTCTACCCTCAAGGGTATAAAACCTATGCATGCTACTGCTTTCTGTTCTTTACAGATCATGAAGAATCAGTAAAATCTTTATTCTCTTTGTTTCCTGCCACTTCTTTTTTCATAGAGCTGGATAAGCAGTTACTGGTTTTCACTCATGTAACATCCTCAAAAGTAAAAAGGAACTTGTTCTGTTTGGTCTATGACATGAAGACAAAACGAATGATAAAAGGGTTCAAGCACACAGTAGTCCTCTTCCATTCTCAGAACCTAAGGGGAGAACTGTTTAACATCTGAAGGACCTCAAACCTGGCATGGCTGAAGATGCAGATTCAACCGTAGAGATTGTATAGGATTAATGAGGCAATTTTAATATGCATTGAATAGTATAAATAGGAAAATCATTCAAAATAGGTTACAGGGTTAGTGATCATTATAATGCTTGGAAAAAAGAGAACACAGGTAGACTTTGATAGAAGTGGAGGTAGAATATCGGATTGAGGGTTGAGTCAGGTTATCAAAAGGTGTGGTCATCAAAATCTTGCATGTCTTAAAATATCAGAAAACTAGAATATAATCAAATAAAACCCAATTTTTTGTTACACGTGTAACAAAAGTGAGAGAAACACCCAAAATTGGCAATTCCATTGACCAAAAGATATAAGAGCGCTTTGTGAAATGGTAGTGATGGTGAACCACAGGAGTCCTGTTATGGTGCTGGCCTCTCTGGAGGTTCACTGAGTATGGGTTCATTGTACAGAAAATGGAGTGAGAAATAAGGGATAAAAATGTCTGATAAGAAGGTTGATGAAAAGAAAATTGAGAGGATAGCTAACCTCATGGCAGAGAAGGGGATAGAGGAGGCTTTAGAATCGGTAAGCGTTGAGGATATAGATTATTTATTTGGAATTGGAGTTGTTATTTTTGAAGAAGGAATGTATGAGATAGCAGAAAAGATATTTGATCGGATAGTTCAATTGGCACCTGAGAATGCTTTAGCATGGCTTTGTGACGGGTTGACCTTGGGTAATCTAGGAAAGTATGAAGAGGAAATTCACTGTTATGATGAAGCTCTAAAGATAGATCCTCACCTTGCTCAAGCATGGTCAAACAAAGGAGTAGCCTTAGGGAATTTAGGAAAGTATGAAGAGGCAATTCACTGTTATGATGAAGCTCTAAAGATAGATCCTCA
>Ga0209427_10000922_pt1 | contig 32884 bp, 28 predicted proteins | sample DeeMarSWOR136_30_FD_187465 | JGI IMG/M metagenome (GOLD analysis project Ga0209427, IMG submission 187465) | Marine sediment microbial communities from White Oak River estuary, North Carolina - WOR-1-36_30 (SPAdes) (version 2) | ecosystem: Environmental > Aquatic > Marine > Intertidal zone >...
CTTGAGAAAATCATTTTATTATGGAGAAAGAACTAAAGAAGAAGGAGAAGATATTGATTTTTATATAATTCAAGATACTCTAAAATGCTTAGATTCAAATCTAGATGCTCCTTTCTGCCTTTTTATTGCTTTGAATTTTCCACACCCGCCTTATACAGTGGAAGACCCTTATTTCTCTATGTATGATCGCAATCAACTACCCAAACCTATCCAACCTAAATTTGATGATAAACCTGAATTTATGAGGTTAATGCATGAAAGATATGGATTAATAAATCTTAAAGAAGAGGATTTCAAAGAAATAATCGCTACTTATTATGGTATGATTTCCAGAGTCGATAATCAGTTAGGTGAAGTAATAAAGAAACTCAAGGAGATAGGAGTATATGATACCAGTGCAATTTTCTTTTTTTCAGATCACGGAGACTATACAGGAGATTTTGGGTTAACTGAAAAATGGCCAAATGCATTTCAGGATTGTCTTATTAAAGTACCATTAATAGCAAAAATTCCCGGAGTTATACCAAAAACTAAAATAATAGACCAGTTAGTTCAAACAATAGATATTTTCCCGACTATACTTGATATTGCTCAAATTCAAACTCCATATACTCATTTTGGAAAAAATCTTATCCCGCTTATTCAAGCAAAGTTAGATAACCTTCATAATGCTGTATTTGCAGAGGGAGGGTATAATATTGATGAACCTCAATGCTTTGAAAATGTTATTAAAAGCCCAGATATTCCACATTTAGGCATATATTATGATAAAACAAATATACCGCGAGAAAAGCCTCAAACAGTCGCTCGTTCAGTAATGATTAGAACATTATCATGGAAATTAGTAATACGAAATGCTGGAAAAGAAGAACTCTATTACTTATTTAATGATTCAAACGAATTGAATAATTTAATTGATAATTCAGCTTATAAATATATTAAAGCTGATTTAGAGGAACAATTACTCAGATGGTATTTACGAACTAGTGACAATGTTCATTGGAAACGAGCACGTTATGTTTAAAAAATATAAAAGTGAAATAAAATTAATTAAAAAAAAATATTAATTAAAAATTATGAGAGATTTCAATTTTTACCTGCCAACTCGAATTAGATTTGGTTGGGGACAAGTGAAAGAAATTGGGAATTTAATCGCTAGAAATGGAAAGAAATGTTTACTAGTCACTGTTAAACCTTTTCTTGGTATGCAGCCTTTATTTGAAAGAGTTAAAGAACTGTGCAAAGAAGCAGGAGTAGAAGTATTTCATTTTGATGGAGTAATTCCTAACCCAACTTCTGAGAGTGTAAATGTGGGTTCTAAAATGGCTATTGAAAATAAAGTAGATATTGTTTTAGGATTGGGAGGAGGATCCAGCATTGATACCGCGAAAGCTATTGCTGTTGGTGCTACTCATGAGGGAGATGTTTGGGATTACCGAATAGGACAAAAACGAATTGATAGTAAAAAGGTACTTCCAATTATAGCAGCTCCTACAACAGCTGGTACTGGTGCTGAGGTCACCAATATGGCTGTTATAAAGAATGCAGAAGAAAAATTCAAATCAGCCTTAGCAGACTGGTCCCTGACTCCTAAAATAAGCATTATAGATCCTGAATCTACATTAACAGTTCCACCTCATATTACAGCAGCAACTGGATTTGATGCGTTCTGTCATGCATTTGAAAGTTATATAAATAAGTATGCTTCAGAGTTTATTGATCTTTTCGCTTTAGATTCTTTAAAAAAAGTTATAAAATATCTTCCAATTGCTGTTAGAGATGGATCAAATAGGGAGGCGAGAGAGGCTCTTTCATTTGCAGCAACTTTAGCAGGACTTTCATTCACAAATATTGGTACTACTCTGCCTCATGGAATAGGTATGGCAATTGGAGGATATGTGTCTAATTTAATGCATGGAGAAACTCTTGCAATAATGTATCCTGAAATAAATCGTTGGACTTGGAAACATGCTATTCCAAAATATGCTGCAGTAGCACGAATTTTTAATCCAGATATGAAAAATGAATCTGATGAAATTGCTGCTGAACAAGCTTGCAACGAGATAGATAATTTTCTAAAAGAAATCGGATTGTGGTCAAGTCTAGAAGAAAAAAATGTACCTGAAAATATACTCGAGTCTGTAGCTAAGGATACTCTAAAACTACGAAATTACACTCTACATCCTAAAGTTGCTAACTATGAAGATGCTTATGATTTGATTAAGCGAAGTTATAGAAGAGAAGGTTAATTAATAAATTTCATTATGAAACTTCATCAACTTCTTTTTTCATTAAAAATTTCAAAAAACACTCTTTAATAAAAAAAGGACTAATGAATTTGAAGGATTGGAAAAGCGATTTTTCGGAAAAAATTACCTCAAAAGAAGATGCGATTTCAGTTGTTGAATCTGGAAATAAAGTGGTATTTGGGCATGCTGCAGGAGAACCAACTACTTTAGTGGATGAACTTGTACGGCAGAAGGATCGCCTTCAAAACGTTGAAATCATACATATGGTACCTCTTGGAGAAAGTAAATATTGTCTACCTGAAATGAAACAGCATTTCCACCATAATTCTTTATTTGCAGGAGCAGGAACTAGGCAAGCAATTAAGGAAGGAAGGGCTGATTATACTCCTGTATTTTTTTCTGAAATTCCGCGTCTTTTTCGAGAAGAGATTATACCTATAGATATTGCTTTTATTCAAGTTTCACCTCCAGATGAAGATGGTTATATGAGTTTTGGTGTATCAGTAGATTATACAATGCAAGCTTCAAAATCTGCAAAAATTGTAGTTGCTGAAGTAAATAATCAAATGCCTCGAACGATTGGTGCTTATATTCATGTTTCTGATATTGATAGGATTATTGAAACTGATAGATCCTTAAAAGAAATTAATCCCCCGAAAATTACTAGTATTGAAGAAAAAATTGGTAGCTATATCGCTTCATTAGTTCCTAATCGGGGAAATCTTCAATTAGGTATTGGTGGAATTCCCGACGCTGCTTTAAAGTTTTTAATAGAAAAAAGAGACTTAGGAATTCATACAGAAATGTTTTCTGATGGAGTTGTCGATCTTTTTGAACAAGGGGTTATAACTAATAAGTACAATAATTTAAATCCAGGTAAATTTACTGCTACATTCTTAATGGGAACAAAAAAACTCTACAAATTTGTGGATAACAATCCTAATGTTGAAATGTACCCTGTAGATTATACAAATAATGTCATGATTGCTGGTAAAGTTAACAATTTAATTTCGATGAATTCTGCGCTACAAGTTGATTTATTCGGTCAAGTTAGTGCAGATATGCTTGGTTATCAGCAATACTCAGGTGTTGGAGGACAAGTTGATTTTGTTCGCGCATCAAGTTTATCTCCTGGAGGTAAATCTATAATTGCATTTCCTTCAACAAACAAAGAAAAAACAATTAGTAGAATTGTTCCTAGATTAAAAGAAGGATCATGCGTAACAACTTCACGTAATGATGTTCATTATGTTATTACTGAATATGGTATTGTTAATTTACGTGGTAAAACTATACGCCAACGAGTAAAAGCATTAATAAATATTGCACATCCAGATTTCCGCGATCGATTAATAAAAGATTTTAATAATCTATTCATATAAATTTAAATGCAAGATTTTATTATAAGAGAGGAATAATTAAATGAATCTTAATAATTGGAGGAAATATGCCTACATTTCAAATATGGTTGGTTGTATACAATTTGTCATTTTAACATTTATAGGAATGTTATTTTATGCCGGTGGAACATTGTTACATCCTAATAGACCAGGTTATTCTTTTTTTCAGAATTTCTTCAGTGAAATTGGTCTTACTGTAGCACAATCGGGTGAACCAAACACAATTTCTTTTATTTTTTTTTCATTAGCATTCTTTATAGTTGGAATCCTATTAGTTCCTTCTTTTATTGCTTTTCCATATTTATTCAGAGAAACAAGAAATGAAAAATTAATTACAAAAATCGGCTCTATTCTTGGTCTTTTTACATGTTTTTGCTTTTCAGGAATTACATTTGCACCTGCTGATATATATCTTGCTGCTCATGCATGCTTTGTAAGGATGGGTTTCAGTTTAGGATTTGTTGTATCATTGTTATATTCTTCCGCAATTTATATAAATCCCTCTTATCCTAAACTTTATGCATATAATTTTATGGTATTTACAATATTTTTAGGTTTATATTTAATATTACTTTTTGCGGGGCCAAGTACTGAAACTGTTGTAGGATTAACGATTCAAGCTACAGGTCAAAAAATTATCTTATATTTTTTTGCAATTTGCTTATTTATTCATGGATATGGTGCTTGGAATCAGGAGAAAAATAGCTTAAGCAAATCAAAACAAATGTGAAAAAGCGCTAATTCCAATAACATTTGAAATTACAGCAGAAAAAAATAATTGGATTATTTCAAAAGAACTTAGTAAGACGGCGCTAAAGCGTCTTGTATGTTCATAGATTATTGTATTAAATGCTGAAACTATCAAAAAGATAATGAAAGTAAATAAAACAGACGGTAAATATGAGTAACTCCTAGCTAAATACATTAAAATCATATAAATGAAGAAAGAAGAAACAATAATTATTTTTGCTTTAGTTTTCTCAGATTTTATAAAATTTAAGAGAGGATGGAAAATTCTCCTAAATAAAATTTCTATTGAAAAATATATGGGAAAAATTGCGATTGTTATAATAATATTCACTATATTAGAAGGCCAGAAAAAGGCAAAAGGATAAGAAAATGAAAAAAGTATATAGATTAAAATAAAATACCAGGCACAGATTGTCGTATAACCTAGTACACTAAAATTAAATTCTGCCTTAAATACGTTTTTTATTTCTTTTTTACCAAATCTGATTCTTTGGCGCTTAAGTCCAACAAAATATATCATTATTTTGATTATTAGGAAAGCTCCGCTAAAAATTAGGGATGCATAAAATATTCCCACTAAACCAAAGATAGAACTAAAAAATAGCCAGTTTAATATAAAAAGTGTTGAAGAAAACAGGATTAATATTATTTTAGCAATGTTTTTCATTTTTTCCTTTTTAGAACGAGAATGTTCTTGAATCTTAAATTCTTGATCACTAGATTTGGAATTTAATTGAAAAAATTTAGCGGAAAATGTTATAAGAAGAAAAATTATTGAAATGAGTAATCCTAGGTTTAAAAAAATTAAGACATAATTCCACATGAACGTAATATTTATTGGCCCATTAATTGAAACAGAATTAAAAAAATTTAGTTCAAACCATTTAATTGAATTAATAATTACTTTGTTAGAAAATAATTGGTGTGCTCCTCCAAATAGCGGAGATGTTATATTAATAACTGTACAATTAGTTAATTCTTTTGCTTTTATTGCATTAGCTTGGTAATCTAGTACTTCATCTTTCACATGCATTATTATTAATAGGTTTTCGCTATTGGTGTTATTTAATAGATTTACTGGGATATATTGTTCATATCCTTGCCATTTAAGACCATAACGAGGAGGATTAAAATTCACAAGAGGCGCTAAAGCTACAGTGACTTTAAAATCTGGGTTTAATGCTTGATTCATAAGAACAACCATCCCACCAAGTGAATGACCGATTAGTCCAATTTGAGATTCATTCACCTTTGAGAAAAACGGTAGCTTTTTTAGTTTTTCTAATAATCTTGAACAATCTTGGGCTAAAGCAGGTTTATCTGTTGATTTATCGATATTATTAATATTACCACCACTTTCCCCATGTCCTTGATAATCTAAAGCTGCTACATAAAAACCTCGTTTAGTAAATTCTATAGGAATTCTGATTGTAAAATCCCTTTTACTTCCAATTCCGTGGCAATAAATAATTAGAGGTCTCTTTTCTTGAAAATTTAGAGTTTTACTTGGATAAAATAAGTTTGCATAAAGGGTTGCTCCTGCTGATTTAAACTCTACTCGTCTATACTTTTTATAGCTGACAGATTTATTAACATTTAAAGCAATAAGTGAAAAGATTAAGAATATAATTAATAGGACTATTTTTTCCAGATATAGAAGATCTTTGGTATTGACTTTTTCTTTAAAAAAGCTATTGAGTTTTTGATTTATCTTCAGCTTTAAAGTTTTTAAAAATCGTTTTAAATTCATTTGTATTTATTTAAAATTAAAATAAACTAAAAAAAATTACATTTTATCACAAATTTTTGATTTTTCTTTATTCTTTAGAAACAAAATATCTGAATTTACCACTAGTATCATCAATCTGCCAAGCTTCAAAAAAATCAAAAGGTACTTTTGTATCCCAAATATTTTCAATATTTTGAATTCCCTTATAAAGATCTGTTAAAAGTGTCTTATCACATGGATAATTTCTATGTGAGGGATATATTTCATTGATTTTTTGTTTTTCACAAATATCTATCAATTTTGAAAGGGTGTTAAGAACTTGAGGAAAGTCCTCTTTTCTAGGTAAGAATTGATCTCCATAATACGCTACATCACTCGTAAAAAGTTCGTTATTAGATGTTAACAAACAAATAGAACCAGGAGAATGTCCTGGACAATGTATAACTGTTACCTCTATCTCTCCTAAATCAAAGATATCCCCCTCTTTTAAGGGCTTAATTACTTTTGCTGGAGGGATTAAAAAGTTTTGTTTAGCATAGATTTTCACAATTTCATTTGGAGAATCTTTAAAGTAGGAAACATCATATGGTTTTGAAATGAGTTCGACTTCATTTTCATGAATATAAACCTCCCCAAATTCAATATTACCTAATGGGTGATCCCAATGATAATGTGTATTAAAAACAAATAATTTTCTCTGACCTATTAGATCATCTACAATTGGTTTAAGAGGAGAAAGTCCACATCCAGTATCAAGTAAAAGGGCAGAATTGGAACCTAAAATTAAGTAGATATTGAGAGGATCATTAGTATAAACAGGGTGAACAAGAGAGATATTCTCTTTGATTACATATAAATAATCTTTATGTTTTGAAATTGCGAAATGTTGGGTTTCATTATTCATACTTTAAATAATGGATGGAATAGATTTAAATTCATACATTATTATGGATTTGATATGAAAAAACACATAGAATATTCTTTAATTGGAATTTCAGTTGTTCTATTGATGTTAATTACTTTTTTTCCCCAAGTAAGTAATGCTGAAGATTGGATATATGATGGTGTACATACTGAGAGAATCCAGAGTTTTTCAGTCTATCCCTCTGAGAGGTATTTTTATAATTTAACTGGTGGAGGTTATCCCGAGGAAAATTATACTGTTATTGAAGTAATTAAGGGAAACGTGACATCAGATATTGTTGGAATTTTTGGAAACTTATATATGGGAAACATAACTTCAGGAGAAATGTATCTCAAGATTAAAATGAGTAACATTGCTTATTGGAGTGAATCATTTGGTTATTCTGCTGTAACTCCATTATTTATCCCCATTGATGAAAATGGACAGGTTTCAGAAGAAATTTTGAAAAATTCAACTCAAACTTTTGAGTTAATGTGGTCCTCTTACAGAATATCATTTGAGCATAATAGAACTTATCCGAATAAATATTCAATTGTTTATTGGAATGAAACTTACAACAATGCATATTTCTTCGAGAATTATAGCTCAGATGGAATATTAAAAAAGATGGAAATGCATAAAATAGCTTATCCTCCCGCAAATATGACATTGATATCAGAACCTTCACAATTATCACCAAATTATGAAATTTCTACAGAATCAGGAATTCTGAAAGTAAATTCAACTGTAATTAAATTAAATATGACTATTGCTGATATTGATAGTAATAATGATGGAGAGGTTGATAACGATTATTTATTTCGAATCTTAAATAGTACAGGGTGGACTGAGTGGATGGAACCTTCAGGTTTTATTATTTGCAGTTTAAACAGTTCTAAAGCAGGTAATTACACAATATTTACAGAAGTAAAAAATATGTATGGTACTACTCAGCAACAAATTGAAATTACATATAATCCGCTTCATTCCAAAAATGGAGGTATTTCAGGTTATCCTATCATACTTTTATTATTATTTATACCCTTTGGGGCTTTAGTAATTATATTCAAAATAAAAAAGAAATTAAATTAAATATTTTTATTCATATTTTCTTTTAGAAAATATGGCGATAATTCTCTATTCAATTTTTTAACTAACATCAGATTCATTACAACTAATATCCAAGCGGAGAGTGAAAACATAAGTAACCACTCCCAAAATGGTGCCCATTGCCAAAGAGGTAAGTCATTCCAAAATGCATCTGTATACCATAGATATGGTACAGTGTAAAAAAAGCCAAAGAATATTGGGGTTAATATCCATGTATTTATTGCTAATAGGATACGTGCTGTGAGAGTGCGTTTTAAACCGATTTGATCTTCTAAAATATCGGGAAAGATTATAAATTGCGAGGCTACAAGAATTCCGCTTACCATAAAGAATATAAATGCAAAGTCTGCTACTATATCATGCCAATAATAATTAGGGATAGGAGGTCCAATGATACTATCTAATCGTTCACCCACATCCTCAGAAATAACTCCTGTTAGAAAAAGACCACACATAGCTATTAGCATACAAATCAGAGTTAAATTGCTTAATATTTTTCTTAGAATTTTAGTTCCATCTCCTTTAAGTACTTTTTTCAAATAATATGCGGGAGGAACCATTAATATAGATGTTTGCATCATTCCAAAATCAATGATTATAGGCATTGGTGTTAAATCTAAATTACCAAGGTCACTGATATAATTAATTAAAATATTAAATCCAGCAGGGTCATGACTTGGACCTGCTGGATCCAATTGTCCAATTAGAATTGCTAGTGCTACACTAGAAATCCAAACTATTGTGGCACTAATCGCTGTGAACTTTACAACTCGCGGATGTGTTAGATAATAGTAAATATTATTTTTCTTTTCTATAATTTTTGCTTTAAGTCCCATTTTCACTCATTTCTTTTATTTAAAATTGAATAAGTTTTATAATATTATTTTAATGTTTTGAAATTTAATACTATAGAAAAAAAGTATGACTAATTAACATAATTATTTCATTTCAAAAATCCAAAATAAATAACAAAAATGTGTGTTTTATTAAATAATAGAAGAATAACATTTGAGAAGATCTAGAGATGGGGAAAAAAGTTGATTTAGAAATAAAAGAAAATATAGCAATTATAAAATTTGTTGATCCTGAAAGACTAAATCCTTTAAATAAAGAAACAGTGAAGCAACTATTAGAATTATTAGAAACTATCAGAGAAGAAAATGATATTAGATGTTTAATAATAACAGGGTCAGGGACGGCATTTTCTGCTGGTGGAGATATAAAACTATTCAAATCGAGCATAGAAAATGGTATATCGGGGCAGGTAATGGACGATTTAACGAAACATCTTTATAAAATAGCATTAATTTTACGAATTTATCCAAAACCTATTATTGCTGCAGTAAATGGTTGGGCTGTTGGAGCGGGAATGAATCTTGCTTTATCATGCGATTTCATAATTGCTTCAGAAAAAGCAAAATTCAGGCAATCATTTTGTAAACTAGCGTTAATTCCTGGATTTGCAGGTTCAATTTTATTGAGTCGCCAACTCACATGGCAACAAGCTACTCAAATGTCTTTTTTTGGAGATATTTATACAGCTAAGGATATGGATAAACTCGGATTAATTAATGAAATTGTTCCACCAGAAAAATTGATAGAAGTTTCTATATACTGGGCTCAGCGACTTGCTAAAGGACCAACATTAGCATATGCTAGAACTAAAAAACTATTCTTCGAAGCATTAAGTACTCCAATAGAAGAACATCTCGAAAATGAACGACAAATGCAAATTAAATCAGCTGAGACTGAAGATTATAAGAAAGGAGTATTTGCATTAATTGATAAAAAAGAACCAGATTTTATTGGTAAATAATATAATATAAAATTTTTTACTTAAATTTAAAGAGAATAGAATCTTGTGAGTTTTAAGGCTGTACAACACGGTTTTGATTCCCCTTCAACATAGATTTTAAAATCAAACTCAATATCGTAGGCATCTTCTCCAACTTCTCTAACATTAACCACCTTAGCAATTAATCTAATATGTTTACCCACTGGAGCGGGTGCAGGGAACCTAATCTTGTTCCAACCATAATTTATTATCATCCGTGTATTGATTGGTTTATAGAGTTGTATGAATAATTTAGAATAGACTATAGAAAGCAGCCAATTACCGTGTGCAACAGTAATTCCATAAGGAGATTCAGCTTTAGCGCGCTCAGGATCTACATGTATCCATTGCATATCTCCTACTATCTTTCCATATTTAGTTATTTCATCTTGTGTCACTTTATACCAATTTGAAGTTCCTATTTCTTTTCCAACATAACTTTTCCAATCAGAAGGGCTAATTTTTTGTAGATCCATATTCATTTACCCCACATTCTTATCATTTCTCTTGTTATAAGATATCTCATAATTTCTGATGTTCCGGCACCAATTTGTGCTATTTTTGCATCCCGATAATATCGTTCTAAGGGATATTCTTCAGAATATCCAAGCCCCCCAACAACTTGTATAGCATTTTGAGTTATTTTAACAGTTGCATCAGCAATTCGTGCCTTCACAGCTGCTACTGATGCCCTACAATAATGTCCTTCATCTAACATTCTTGCGATTTGGGCTATAGCAATTCTATTTAACTCTATATCCATAAACATTTCACTAAGTTTAAAAGAAATTCCTTCAAATGAGTAAATTGGTTTTCCAAACTGTTGACGTCTATGAGCATACCTATATGCTATTTCAAATGCACTCCTTGCTAGACCAATATATTGTGACGCTGTAAAAGTTCTCTCACCATCAAGACCAAACATTAATACCTCAACTCCTTCATTTTCCTTGTAAATTACATTTTCAACTGGAACTTTACAATTATTAAACCTTAGGTGAGAATTAGGCATTCCTCTTCTTCCCATATGATTATAATCCTTAACAACTTCAAAACCAGGAGTATTTGTCTCAAATATAAATGCTGTTATCCCATTCTGTCTTTTTACTTGATCATTAGTCACAGCATATAAGCAAATATAATCCGCAACGCTACCATTAGTAATAAAACACTTTTCTCCATTTATAATATAGTGATCTCCTTTTCTCTTAGCTCTTAAATTCATTCCACCAATAGCATCAGAACCACCAGTAGGTTCAGTTATAGCTATTGCACCTATTTTTGTACTATCAGCAATTCCTGAAAGATATTTCTTTTTTTGTTCTGGAGTTCCATACTCAATAATAGGTCCGACAAATAAACAAGAAGAAGCTCCAAAAATGGTTGCTATAGCATAACTGAAAGCCGTCAATTCTTCACCAAAAATAGTGCGATATAAAATTCCTTTTCCCAAACCTCCAACTTCTTTAGGAATTATTATATTCAAATAAGGTTTCATTTTTCTTAAAGTATCGACCGCTAATTCCTTATTTCGCTCTCTATCTATTTTTTCAGCTACGGGTTCAATATTAGTTTTACACCACTTACGTACTTCCATTCGAAAATCATTTTCTTCCCGAGTATAATAATGTAATCTGTCAGGCATGCATGAATATCCTAATTCTAATTCTAAATCTTCAAATTGAACATGTTTTTCCATATAGATCAAATTCTTTTTAATGAAATATATTAAATAATAAACTAATCTATTAAAATAGGCTAACTTCTTATAATTGAAGAAAATCATACCTAAATCTTTTTTTTTTAGAATTTGTTATAATAATCATTAATATGATTTTACATTCACATTTTCAAATTTGTTGATTAATATGGATTTTTCACTAACTGAAAAACATGAGATGTTAAAAAAAGTTACAAGAGAATTTGCTGAGCAATATATAGCACCAGTAGCAAAAGAATGTGATGAGAAGCAGGAGTTAGATAAGACAGTCTTAGAAAAAATGAAAGAAATGAATTATTTTGGTACTTGCATACCAGAAGAATATGGTGGAGCCGGATTTCATGATGACACACTTAGTTTTTGCGTTGTAACAGAGGAGATTGGTAGAGTAGATGCCTCTTGGAGTATCACTACTGGTGTTCATTGTAGTGTTTGTGCTTACCCCATTTATAAATTTGGAACCGAGGATCAAAAACAGAGATTTCTTATAGACCTTGCTAAGGGCAACAAAATCGGTGCATTTTGTCTGACTGAAGCAAATGCCGGGTCAGATGCTGCGGGAGTTCAATTAAGAGCAGAAAAAGATGGAGACGAGTGGATTTTAAATGGAAGTAAAATTTTTGCTACAAATGGAGGTATAGCAAAAACTTTGCTTGTAGTAGCTACAACAGGAGAAAAAGGAAAGAGGAGAGAATTGACCATTTTTATTGTTGATACAAATACCTCTGGATATAGTGTTGGTGTAAAAGAAGATAAACTTGGAGTTCGTGCTTCAAATACATCTGAACTCGTTTTTCAAGATGTGTGTGTCCCTCAAGAGAATATTTTAGGTAAGCAAGGAGATGGATTTATACTTGCTATGAAAACTTTAGATTTTGGCAGAATATCAATCGCAGCTCAATGTGTTGGACTAGGGCAAGCAGCATTGGAGGCTTCAGTTAAATATGCAAATGAAAGAGTTCAATTTGGGCAACCCATTGGGAGATTTCAGGGAATACAATGGAAAATTGCTGATATGGCATGTTCAGTTGAATCTGGTCGACTATTAACCTATAAAGCAGCATATTTATGCGATCAAGGAAAAGAATTCGGATTAACTAGCTCTATGGCAAAATTAGTTGCATCAGAAGCCGCAATGCAAGCAGCACACGATGCTGTTCAGATTCATGGGGGATATGGCTTAATGAAAGCTTATGCAGTTGAGAGATATTTTCGTGATGCCAAAATGGGAGAAATATATGAAGGAACTTCAGAGATACAGCGATTAGTAATAGCTAGCCAATTATTAAGAAAAGGATTCTAAATTAAATTAGAGTATTGTTTTAAACAAATTTTTAATTTTATTTTTATTTTAAATAAGAAACTTTATTTTTTTAAATCAATTATTCGTTTTAAAAAAACTATCCTAATATTTTGGTCAAATTGCATAATGTTTTGAATAGTGATTTGAATTTGAAGATTTTTGTGTGTGTAAAACAAGTACCGGGAGTAGCAGAAGTTAGGATTGACCCTAAAACAAATACTCTTGTTCGAGAAGGTGTTCCATCAATTATGAATCCATATGATAGGAATGCTATTGAATTAGCGTTATCAATTAAAGAGGAACGTGGTGCAAAAGTAATAGCACTGAGTATGGGGCCCCCACAAGCTGAGGAAGTTTTACGTGAAGCATTAGCGATGGGGACAGATGAAGCATATCATCTAACTGATAGAGCTTTTGCAGGGGCCGATACATTAGCTACTTCATATACATTAGCACTTGCGATTAGAAAAATCTTAAAAGAGTCGAAAAAAGATGAAACATATCTAATTATTTGCGGATCTCAAGCAATTGATGGAGATACCGGTCAAGTCGGACCTGAATTAGCGGAAGAACTTGGAATTCCTCAAATCACATATGTTCAAAAATTTAATTTTAAAGGAGATAAAATTATTTTGGAACGAGCTTTTAGAGCAGAAGAAGTAGTGATTATTGAATCCAACTTACCCGCTTTGATTACTGTTTTAAAAGAGATAAATAAACCTCGATATCCAACAATGTTGGGTGTTATGAACGCTTATGAGAAGAAAAAAATAATCCAATTAAATGCTGAGAATTTAAAAGCTGAAAAAGCTAAAATAGGATTAACTGGTTCAATGACAGAAGTTTGGAGAATATTTATTCCTGAAAGAAAAGGAGAACATCTTATTTTAGAAGGTTCAATCCAAGAAATGGCTACAAAATTATGTGAGAATTTAAAAGATGATAAGGTGCTTTAATCAAATTGAGTATAATTATTGATGATAAGTTATGTACTGGTTGCGCGAGTTGTGTAGAGAGCTGCCCCTATTCTGGGATAGAGATAATCGATAATGTAGCAGTTATCAATGAGAAATGTAATTTATGTGGAGCATGTGTAGAAGTTTGTCCTGTTGACGCCATTGTTTTAGAAAAAGAGGAATTTAAAGTTAAGAAGATGGATATCTCTCAGTATAATGGGATATGGGTTATTGCTGAACATTATCAAGATAAAATACAGCCAATTACTTTTCAATTAATGGGAAAAAGTCGAGGACTGGCAGATATATTAAAAGTAAATTTATCTCTTGTAATATTAGGATCAGATTTTGATAATCTTCTCGAAGAATTTGGTAAGTTTGGAGCAGATGAAATAATCTATGTTAAATCCCCTATTTTAAAATCCTATTATTCAGACATATATGTAAAAGTGCTTTCTGATCTAATTATTGAAAATAAACCAGAAATAATATTAATTGGTGCTACGTCTACAGGTAGAGATTTTGCTCCAAGAGTCGCAAAAAGACTAAATGCTGGTTTAACTGCAGATTGTACGGGGTTAGATATTGATATAAACACTCATAACCTATTGCAAACTCGCCCTACATTTGGAGGGAATATAATGGCTACAATTAGAACCCCAAATAGTAGACCTCAGATGGCAACAGTAAGACCAGGAATCTTTAAGTCCCCAAAAAAATCAAAACGTGAAGTGCACATTAGAAAAATAGAACCTATTATTAAAGAAAAAGATACAGTTACTAAAATTGTAAAAATAATAGAAAAAGAGAAATTTTCAGTAAACCTTGAAGAAGCAAAAATTATAGTAGCTGGAGGAAGAGGTGTCGGTTCTAAAGAAAATTTTAAGCTTATAAAAAAATTAGCAATGGTTCTTGGTGCTGAATTAGGAGGTTCAAGAGTAACTGTGGAGCTTAATTGGTTGGATCAAGAACAACAGATAGGACAAACAGGTAAAACAGTATCCCCTAAATTATATATAGCATGTGGAATTTCTGGGGCAATACAGCATCTGGTTGGAATGCAAAATTCTGAGATAATTGTTGCAATCAATAAAGATCCTAATGCACCTATTTTTAAAGTAGCACACTATGGGATCGTTGCAGATCTCCATGAATTCATTCCGGCTTTAATAAAAGAAATCAAAAAGGTTAAATCTGTGTTATAGGTAAGAACAAAAGAAAAAGTAATGGAATGTTTTTTAGAATTATTCGTGGAGGAATAAATTATGGGCTAAAAACTTACATTCCACTACTAGAAAAAAAATTTTTTTTTTCTAAGATATATCTAGTCACTCATCCTAATAAATGTTTCGTCAATTTTATGAACGTTCTATTCAATTATTCCATCAATATAATTGGTATGATATCATTAAGCGACTAAGGATTTATTATTTCTTTATAACACCCTTATTTTACAAATAAAAGCAAAAAGCGTTCAAAATTTTAATTTAAAATCAATTTTTTTCTTGGAAAAAATTTATTGAAATCCAATTTTTTTGAAGAATATTATCCGATTTTTACACAAATTTTTGATTTATATCCCTTTAATACAAATAATGTGAAATTTTATTAAGAATATAATGAGAAAGAAGTGCTATTAAAATAGTCATTATTGTGATATTTTCAACAATATAAAACAGCTTTCTCATACAACATAACTCTGGACTCAAATATTTATTTAAGAAATATTATTAAGACTTTTATTAAAAATATTGTGATATTTTTTTTGAAACAACGTAAAAGTACAATCTGAATTATTTTTTGATATAAAAAGTACTAAAATAAAAAAAAATAGTTAAAAATTTAAACTTATGGCGTTTTTGACAGTATTCTGCCTTTCTTCTTTAAGACAGCAAGAAGAATGATTATTCCGGCAGCTACAGGTATTCCTATAGCTAACCCCCATATTAAAGTTGTATTATCTTCTTTAGAGGGAGCTTTATAAGATTTAACTGGTACCGTAGCATTTAATCTTGTAGTGTTATATTGACTCAAATCAAATCTAAATGTAACAGTTTCATCAGGGAAAGATTCGTCAAAACTGAATATAAGCGTGAAATTATCAGTTAAAACTCCGAATTCAATTGTGTTATTACCTGATAGGCCGAAATTTAATGGAACAATTTCCCCATAAGGTCCGTCATTATTCCACCAAGGAAGATCTTGCATTATCCAAACATCATAAGAAGAGATATTATAGGTTGAAATAACAAGCTGTGTCCACTGATAAGCTGTACCGTAGCAGTCAACAAATAAGTAACTACCACCCCAATCAATCAAAGTATTATTAAATGTTCTAGTCTGCTCAAAAGGATAAGTAGTGTAGTTATATACAAATGGAGCTGTAACATTACCATTGGTTATATTGAAAGGATAAACTAATGGCTCTTTTATAATGTTATAGGTGTATTTAGGTGCCACATTTTTATAATCAGAGATACCAAATTGAATTTTTAGATTACCTGGATGAGACCACTCATGAGGAACGATTAAAAGTTTATAATAACCTGGTTCCACACCAATAATATAAGGATCGGTATCAGATAATAATGGTTGGAGGTTAGAATATGAAAGATACGCCGGTTCTTGATTAATTCTATCAGGGTCTTCAATTATAATGGATGTAGGTTGCAATGGGTTCCAGAAATCACAGTATTTATAACCACTATCTCTCACTAATGCAAAATTTATATCACCATGAATAGTAATATTCGACAGCTTAATTAAACTAATCTCAGGTATTACTGTATAAGGATTTCCTGTGGTAACATCCAACCTTGCCCAATAATAATCATCTTCTTCGATCCCTGGAAGATCAAATACTTCGTCAACACCTTTAACCCAGTCATCCCAAGCCCATGTGAAATCTATTACTATTGATTCATTATCCTGTAAATTATTCGTATTATCTGTGTGTGCTTTATTATTCCACCATGGTGAATAAGGTATTTGAAGGGTGATATCTCCATCTGGCGTACCTGTGGTTGTAAAGTTGAATTCCATATCATGCCATTTAGAAGGGTATGCGATATAAAGAAAATCATCTTCACTTTCAACAGAATCGAATGATAGTGCTGGATTAATAGCATTTGACGTATAATCAAAATATTCTTCTGCGGTATCATTATAGAGAATTACATAAGATGGATTTGCTGTTGTTGGAATTTGCGCTAAGTTATCTGATGCTAAAATGGTTGTATTTAGAAAAAATTGCCCTGGTTCTGTAACTTCAAATCCAATCCATTGAGCGTTTTTAATGCTTGGATAAAGATCATCTGGTGTAAAATCAAGGGTAATAAAGTTTGTGGGTTTAAAATTGGGGTAAGATACAGAATTTATTGGAATTGTATCATTAATAAATTCGACATATTCAGAATTAATTTGTAAAACTCCATCGTATCTGATATCATCATTTTTTATTATTGCCTCATAGGCACCAGCGGGGAAATAATAATAGTAAAAGTACGTGTCTTCAACGGGTTTTTCTAAAAGAGGTTCTAAAATGTCATAACAATAAAGTTTTTTAGCATCTCGAAAAATAAAACCATTAGGAGTGTTCATTGAAGATATGTAAGCATTTCCAGCTCCCCAATATGTGTAATTAAATCGTACAAATGAATCATTCTCTATTGTAAAATCTATTGCTTTTCTTTGGTCTCGTGATACTTTAATACTTGTGATGTTATCCCCGATGTTATAATCCAGAGCAGTAATCTCTTTTAAATAAAAAGAAGTCCGATAAGGTGCACCTGACAGATAATCGGTAAAACTAAGGTAGATATAGCCATCAGTTGGAAAATAAAGGTCCAAAGTACCTGGAGATAAAGATCTTCTATCATAACCAAATTCACAGGGATAATATATATATGCAACTGGATCATATATAACATAATCTAATCCGAAATCTAAGCTTAATTTATCGCCTTTTTTACCTTTAATTTTATACCATTCCGCATCCCATTCATCATTTAACTGTTCTTGACCACTAGGCCATTCATCTCCGTCTCCCCCAAATGTAACTTTATTTACATCCAACTCAGTTACATGAGAATTTATAAATTCTAAATTCAAGTATCCTGGAATATCATAACTTGCATTAAGTAGTAACCTATAAGTTCCCGATTCATGAGCAACAAAAGGAATATAATTGAACATATGGATAGTAGACATCCCAATCCAATAAGAATATGCTGGAAGTGGAAATGGATATGTATAAATATCCATAATATTACCAGATGGAGAGATTAAGTCCATTAAATATAACGGATTTTCAGTAGGATCATCTATTAACCAATCAATTTTCATAATCTTAGGTCCTTTAGTAGCTATAGTTATATCAACTTGAATTGGTATTGAACTGTTAAGGGGAATTACTAAATTGCCGCTTTCATGCATTCCATAGTAATTAAAAACAGAGTTTAGAGTATAAGGTAATACTGTATCATTCTCAGCGAAGTAAGAGCTAATATTAAGCCATTGAATATCAGCCCAAGGATTAATATAATCATTATTAGTTGTACTATCCATCAAGTAGTCTTCAAAGTACCATGGATATGCATAACTTATATCCTTCCCTGGGAAATCTACAACTTCATGAGCAATTGGCGTTCCCCAGGCATTCATAATTGTAAATTCTCCTTGATTTGAAGCGTCTATTGCCATTGTTGCGTACATATTTGGTTCTGGAATAAACACACCATATTGAATGGGATGTTCCTCATCTGGATGGAATGTTGCACCCTCTCCTTGCATGTGCATTGCATAAACAGTGTTTAAATTGAAGATTCCAAGAATAAGCAATGAAAATATTAATAAAAAATAAATTATTTTCTTTTGCTTTACATGAAATTTCGTCATTTTTTATTCCTTAATTGGTTTTTTTTAAATAGATCAAAATTAAGATCTATAACCTAAAATGGTTAATGTTCCTATATAAATTTGAGTTGATAATTTAATAAGAAAACATCATTTTGAAGAAAAAATAAATTGTATAGCTTAAATTTACTAATAAATTGAATTATTGTATTTTATTTAAGTAAATTGGAAATAAATTTTTATTCATAGTTAATAAAAATCGATACAATAATAAGAAAAACTCATTAAACTATATTTTTTTCTATAGCAAATAATGCTGCTCCAAAAGCTCCAATTAATTGTGGATTGGGAGGAACAACAACATCAGACTTAGTTTCTCTCTTTAGAATCTCTCCAATAATATTATTATGAGCTATCACACCACCAGTGACCACAATTATACCTTCTAAAGCTGACATTTCAATTACTCTCCTTATTATTGATTCAAAGGCACTTTTTACTAAATCTTCGACTTTTTCTCCCTCTTTAATACGAGTAAGAATCTCAGTTTTGGCAAAAACGGTACAAAAACTTCCAAGAGGATTTTTCAAAAATGATTTAGACGCGAGCGCATTTAATTCATTTAAAGGGATGTCAAGTCGATAGGCAATTTCCTCAATAAATGCTCCTGTTCCAGCAGCACATTTACGATTCATTCTGAAAGTTACAATCTTTCCATTTTCGTCAAGTTTAATTACTTTTGTGTCCTGTCCGCCTATATCAATAATAGTAATTGCTTTGGGAAAATAATAATATGCTCCCTTTGCATGACAACTTATTTCAGTCTTATAATTATCTGCAAAATTAACGTTATTTTTTCCGTATCCTGTTGCTACTATATGTTTTATTTCGGATCTAGATATTTCTTTATCAGAAATTGCTTTCTCAAAAACTATTTTACTTGAATCTTCAATTGAAACGCCTGTTCGTTTGACAAATGAGCCTACAATTTCTTTAGTATCATTAATAACTACAGATTTAACATATGAAGTTCCAACATCTATACCTGCAAAATACACTTTATTAACCATCTATTAGTATTTCAACGATTAACGGGGGGAAGTTCACACCCACGAATTAAGGATACAAATATTTTATTAAATGGTGTAGCGATCCCTTCTATTTTTCCATATTCTACTATCTTTCCATTGAGAAATTCTATTTCTGAGGGATTACCTGCATTTATATCTGCTTCCATTGAAACTCTATGATGCCCTGCTTTATCAAGATAATTCATTCCACGTTCCAGGAAATCTGGTTCTAAATTAATACCTCGTGCTTTAGCAACTTCAATACCTTCACGTAAGATCTCTCTACATATATCTCTTGTGTCTTTAAATTCCATAGTTTGTTTCATTGTCGTTCGAGTAGTAACACAAACAGGACTAATTGTATTAAGTATACATTTAGTCCATTCATATTTCTTAATATCTTGAGTAAATATTGTATCTAATCCTGTTGAATTGATGATTTTTGCTAATTTCTTAGCTTTTTCTTCAGCTTTTTGAGTTAATACTCCCAAATAATTAGGTGGATTAAAAAAGGAAAATCTTATAACTCCATCTTTTAATAAGTTGCCTGCATAATTAACTACTATACGAATTGAATTTTCTTCTCCGAAATATTTTGCAATAACTTCTTCTGTATCAAATCCATTTTGTAGACTAATTAAAGATACTTCATTTTTCACAATATTTTTAAGAAGTGATAAAATTTCTTCCAGACGTGAAGCTTTTACCGCAATAAATAATATATCAACTTTTTTATTTTGAAGTTCATCTATTGAATAACAAATGTTATCTTTAGGGAATTTAATATTGTATTCTTTTAAATGGGTTAATTTAAGCCCTTTTTTTTTTATGGCATTCATATGATTTTTATTAATATCAACAAGGACAACATCATACCCTTCTTTAGCAAGATGAGCTGCCAAAATCCCACCGGTTGGGCCCACACCAACAATACCAAATTTAAATTTTTCTTTCATTTTTTTTAGTACTCCTAAAATTTTTGAGAGCTTCTTTAAGTCATGACATCTAACATCTTTTTCATTAAATCTGAGAATTTTTCAGCTGCTATTCTTCTTTTCTTTAGGTTAATAGTATTTGCATCTATAAATTGAAGAGCCCCAGGAATACAAAATTTTACACATTTGGGTTCTCCTTCGCAAAGATCGCATTTAACAATTTTCCTATTCTTGCCTATCCCTATTCCCCCCAGAGGACAATAAATAACACATATCTTGCATCCAACACATAAATCGTCATCAATAAGCAGTGCTCCTGTCTTTTCATCCCTACTTATAGCGCCCATAGGGCACACAATCTCACAAATTGGAGTTTCACATTGTTGACAAATCATTGGGATAAAAAGCCCAGAATTTTCCCATTTTACGATATGAATCCTTGCCCGGGAAGGATTGCAAACGTTTTCTTGATGGAGTGAGCAAGCAATTTCACAAAGTCTGCAACCTGTACATTTTTCTGGGTCAATAAACAAAATTTTCTGCAATTTTTCTACCTCCTAATCAGATTATATGTGTTGGTTCTTTTTCTATCTCAAGCCTTTGAAGTGTTTCCTTTGTAGGAACACCATTATTATCCCATCCATGAAGCAAATAATATTCATCGAGCATTTTATCAAATTTTTCTTTGTCAATTTTAATTCCCTGCACTCTTGGCAGACCAATCGGAGTCTCTTCTCTAAAATACCTTTCTGGTAGGGTATCATCTTTTCTTGAAAATCCTTCCCTATTATTGAACATTCGTTCAATTGTATAAACTCTTTCACCAATATCCATTAACTGAGAACGTGAAATTTCCATACCAGAGACTAAACGAATTAATTTTGAATATTCATCCCATTTTGGAGCGTGAACTGCTAAAAAGACGGTTTGAAATTTGCATGTTCCTAGGGAATCGGTGACAGCATATAAGATTTCCTGCCACCAAACCATTTGGGGTTTTCCTTCATAAGATCTGTAATCTGAGGACATTTTTCCACCATATATTTCTTCCAAAAAGTCTTCTGGCAATCCATATAGATCTATCGCAGGTCTACCTCTCAAATGATCAGCACCCCTTGTTGATGTGACAATACCTAAAGCTAAGCTAGGAGTAGGACGTTCATCTGAATGTAGATTACTCAAACCTTTTACTTTAATAGCATAATATTCAGATTCTTTTCCAATTTTATCTATAGCTGTTTTAAATCCATCAGCAAGAATATTCCCAAAACCTTCTCTTTTAGTGATTTTCTGAATAAGTTCATAAAGAACCTGTTCATTACCCCATTCAAGTCTCAATCCTTCTGTCATTGTGTCATCGATTATTCCTTTCTCATATAATTCCATTGCCCAAGCAATCAATCCTCCAGTTTCTAAAGTGTCTATTCCGTATTTATTTACGAGGTGGTTTGCAGTGAGTATAGTTTCCATTTTTTTACAATCTACCATTGTTCCAAATGCTCCAAGAGAGGTATATTCTGGGCCTTCGGCAAATATAGGAGCAAAAGGACCATCTTTTAAGGTATAACGATGTCGACAACTTACAGGGCAACCATAACAACCTGACATTCCAATAGTATATTTATCCATTTCTTCGGGTTCAATATCCCAGCCTTGTTCAAGTTGGTTTAATTGGAAGTTTCTAGTTCGAATCAGTCCCGTTGTATTTGTTGTGCTATAAATTATAAGTGTCCCCCATTTTGATGCTGCTCGTGAATAACGGTTTTTCATGACCATATCAATCATTTCCTTACAATAATCTAAGAGTCTTTCTGGATGAGAATATTCTATATCCATTGTTCCACGAGTAGCAATTGCTTTTAAATTCTTAGAGCCCATAACACATCCCATTCCAGTTCGTCCTGCAGAATTTTTCATACCAGTTCTTACATTAGCAAAACGCACAAGATTTTCACCTGCTTCACCGATAACCAAAGATTTGATTTCTTCATCTCCCAGATCAGAACGAATTACGGTTTGAGTTTCAAATGTATCCTTACCCCACAGATGACTTGCGTCTAAAATTTCAATTTCTCCGTCTTGTATCCACAAATAAATAGGTTTATCAGCTTTTCCTGTTATTACTAAGTGATCAAATCCCGCCATCCTCATTTCTGGAGCAAAAAATCCTCCTACGTTAGAATCTCCAATTGCTCCTGTTATGGGTGATTTTGCAGCAATATCACATCTTCCGCTTCCTAGTGCAGGGATTCCAGTAAGTAACCCCGCACCTATAAGTAAAACATTTTCTGAGCTTATTGGATCAATTCCAGGTGTAAGGTGATTATAAAGAAGATACATATCTATACCTCTACCACCTAAGAATTGTTTTCGAATTGATTTTGGAATTAATTTTTTAGTTATTTTACCAGAGGATAAATTAATATATGCTATCTGTTTATTCCACACCATTTTTAATCATCCATACATCTTAATTTTGATTAGCCTTGTTTTATTAATTAATTTGTTGCAATGGGAATTCGTGCCCGCATTTGATACAGAATTGAATTCTTAAGGTTAGGTTTTATTAGTATTCACTTAGAAAATTAATATATTTTACTTTTTATTTAAATTATCCATTAGATTTAAATATTTAATAAATAAAACTATTTATTTGATTGATAAATATAAAATTATGTAATAGAAACCATTAAGCGCAATAAATAATAATATTCAATTTCATATATCTGAAAAATATGTGATTTATATATGAGTGAAACTTTAAAATGTAGATGTTTAAATTGTTTAGAACGCTTCTCTATCGAACCAAATGTAAAAGTAGCTACTTGTCCTCATTGTAAGATAAAATATAGAGTCTCTTGGCCATGGCCGGGACAACCTAAAATTCGAGGATTAGCGAAATAGGAAGTAATTTTCAATCTACAATGCTGATTCAAATATTTCCAAAATATCAAAAATTTTTAAAGGATTTTTAGCAAAAATTTTCATACGAGAAGCAAAGCGGAAGTTTAATTGGCATTGTGGACAAGCAGTAGTTAAAATGTTAACATTTATTGGTAGTAAATCTTCCTTTAGCTTTGTTCGAGCTGCTTCTAAACTAACTTCATTATTAAAGGTCCAAAGTCCAGCTCCTCCTCCACAACATCGAGCACAGTTTCTATTGAATTGCATTTCAATAAGTTTAAGGTCAGGAATTGCCTTTAATATATTACGTGGGGGCTCATAAACATTACTGTGTCTCCCAAGTGAACAAGGATCGTGGTAAGTTACATTTAAATTTAAAGGTTTGAGCTCTATTCCTTCATTATTTATTGTTTCATCAAAGAATTGAGATGTATGAAGGATTTCACAGGGCAGATTAATATCAAGAATTTCTGGAAACAATCTTGTGAAGGTATAATAACATCCTGAGCAAGGTGTAATTAAAGTTTTTGCATTTGTTTTCTTCACTTTGTTAATAACTTCAATAGCCACTTTTTTAGCTTCTTCCCACAACCCTGTTGATATCAAGATATAGCCACAACATCCTTCATTTTTCCCTAATGTTGCGAAGCGAATTTTTAGCTTAGTTAAAATACTAAAAAGTTTTTCTGCTGTCTTTGGAGTCCGAGTTGCTGTGGTACATCCTAACCAACAAAGAATATCTGCTTTTTTTGGCAGTATTAAATTAGAAATATTTTTTATTCGTAAAAGACGCTTATCAATGGGTGTTGCACCAGGATCTCCATGTTCAAAAATGTTATTAGCAGCAGTATTAAACACTTTTGGAACCAAATTTATTTCAGCTATTTGATGCCTTAAATACATTATTGCTTCATGAAAATCTAAATCCTGAAAGCATTGAGCAAAACAGAGGCCACATTTTGTGCAAGCATATAATGTATTGATAATCTTATCTGAGTAAGTTAATTCTCCTTTCATAATCCCTCTAGTTATAAGCATTCTTCCTTTAGAAGACCATGTTTCTATACCCTTAAAAGAAGGTGAAACTGTACAATAACCAGTACAAGTGCTGCATTGCTGGCACTTATTCAAGGCTTTCCCTAAAAATATATGCTTTACTGCTAAAGTGAGATTTCTATATGTTCCATAACCTTTTTCATGAATTTCATAAATACTTTTAATAGTCTCTTTCTTTTCTTTTTCTTCCTCAATACACTTTTCAAGTTTAGGTATTTTTACATTATCTAATAAAATTAGAATCCTTGAATCATTTTTAAGAGAAGATTCAAACTTTTCTCCCCTTTTAAGTAAGAGAGCATTATACTTTTCTGCTAAATCCGAAATAATATTCTCTGCTTTTAATGAAGGTGCTCTAATTATTATATCAGGTTTTGGATAAGCAGGGTTTAAGAATATTTTTTCAAAGGAATATACATATTGATCTTCAAAATCTGTTAAAACCAGGTCTTCCTCTAAAGTCTTTCTTAATTCTTCGATGAGGCTATCAATATCTTTCATTAGTTAATTAATAATATGAATTTTAAAGTAAAATCTTCAATTAATTTGTAAAATTATTAATTACAGTATATTAATTTATAAATTCTTTTGGAAAATATTTTTATAAACATTATATTATAAAAAATGCAATGGTAAATGTCAAATTAAAACTAATGACGATAATTTCGACCGATGTTGGTGTGGCTCAAATCAATTATTCCAATGTTCAAACTCTAGGTGAAGTAATCGATCGATTCATGAAAGAGCACAGAAAAAAGTTAAGGAAAAGTTTTATAGATTCGCATGGGAATCTAGAGCGTCATATAGTTATCCTTGTAAATGGTCGTAATTATTTATTTTTAGATGAGTATAAAACCAAATTAAGTGATGGAGATGAAATTGTAATTTCTCCTCCGCTTGTGGGAGGATAAAAGGACTGACTTCACTATAAGATGAGTAAATTAATCCAATCTGCTATTAACGCAGGTTTTTCTTGTCCTTTAATTTCAATGGTGTGATGGGAAGTAAATTTCATACCTCTTTTAACTAGCTCTACTTTTGAGATATATGTAACATCTCGAATGAATGAACCAACAGGAACAGCTGATATAAATCTTATTTTATCAAATCCATAATTTACAATTGATTTAGCATCTGTAACGTAAAATTGCATTGAGTCCTTTTCTCCATCTTGTAAAGTAAAGAAACCTAACATAGACAAAACAAAGAAACCATGGGCAACTGTCTCACCATAAATAGATCTTTTTGCCTTTTCTGGATTAACATGAATGTATTGATGATCTTTCGTAAGATCCGCAAACTTATTTATTGCTTCTTGAGTGACTTCAATCCATCGAGTAGTAAATTCTTTACCAATATAATTTTTAATTTCGATCGCTTTTATCTTATTAACCATTTTCATATATCACCAATTTTCAAATTTTTCTATTTACGATCTTATAAAAATGTTTTATTTTCAATTTCAATTTGAATGATTCTTATTTTTCTTCAAGTTGTTCTATGAACGCCTCTATACTCGTTTTTGAGGCCTCATCAGAAACACATCTTAAATCATTTAAATCTCCATTCAATATCAAAGTTGGTATCTTTGTTTCCTTTTCAAGTCTTTGAGGCATTCCATATCGACTGTTGGTATTATGGGGGCAAGTTCTAGCATCATGATAGATTATCCCGTCAATTTTAAAGAATTCCATCATTTTTTTAAGATATTTTTCTTTATATTCATCCGAGCGTACAATAAATAGCTCTGTATAAGCCTTTGCCATGCTTTTAAAAGGAATATTTTCATTAAAAGCAGAAAAAATCCAACTATTACAATAAGTTGATGCCACTACACACACTTTAAGAGATGCAAACAACTCAGAGTAGTGTCTAAGCCTTCCCCAGATGGGCATTCCTTCCCAATATAGTCTAAAGCGTTCGTTATCTACAGCTCCGATGTGATTCTCTACTCTCTCCTGTAATTCCGATAATAAAACATTATAAAAATCAACAGCCTGTTGGGTTCCTCTCAAAACTACAGCAGGTCCCATTTGAATGGTCCCATCAAAGAATGTTAAGGGAGAAGGGATATTAGCTGCTGTATCTAACACTTTTTTCCAAAGTTCAGAGCATTCACGTGAGAGCAATACAACTTCTTTAAGTTTATTAATATCAAAATCGATATTTGAAATTTTCTCTAATTGTTGCACAAGATCTTCCATTTGTTTTGTTATAAATGCAATATGAGCATCAGTGATTTCTCCTATGGTTCTAGGAGTAGATATACCTACTAGTGGAACTTTAAATTCATTAGCATACCAACCAAACCAATCTTGGACTTCTCTGCATTGATTTGTATTATATACTAACACATCCGGTTTTGGTACACTCTTTATATCAGGATATGTTTTTGTTAATGGAGTTACATTTTTTAAATATGCACCTATATCAGCAGTAAGATATGAACATATTTCAGGAGAATAACCAATCGCATTAGCGTAAGGAATTAAATCAGTAGCCATTCTAGAGGATCCTAACATCGCACTATGATTTTCAGGAAAATAAATTTCAAACTCTAAACTTCTCAATATTTCCGCAGGCCCTACACTGGAACACCATGCAATTTTTCTATCATTGCTTTTGGATGAACGATCTAATTCATGATAATAATCCGACATTACTTGGTTTAATTCTTTTACTGCCCTTATTTTTTTTCTAAGCATAAGAAATGTCTAAATATTGATTTAGTTGTATTTTTTAAAAAATAAAATAATAGATTTTAATTTAATTTACTTTTACTTCCAATACGAGTGCGGCTCCAGTATCTCCTGCAGCACACCCATCGGCTAAACCGAATCCTCCGCCTTTCTGGACCAATTCTTCAATTAATTCGATAATAATTCTCATCATTGTAGGTGCTTGGGGATGACCATATATAAGTGAACTTCCGTAATTATTCATATCGTTCCAATCAATATCCATCTCCTTGCAGAAATAGATGTCATTGACAGCAAAAGGGTTATGTGTTTTTATAACGGATACATCTTTGATTGAAATCTCGGCATTTTGTAAAGCTTTTTTTGCGGCTGGAACTATTGACATTGCCATGTATCCTTTCTTTGTTTTATATTCTCCATAAGATACAATCCTAATCTCAACATCTTCTCTTCTCCTTAATCGATCTGCTTTTTCTTTTGTAGCAACAATAACACCGCAATTTGCATCTCCCGGATGTGTTTGAGTTCCATAGGTAACTGTGCCCTCTGGAAGTACGGGTTTCAGTTTTAATAATCCTTCCATAGTTGTTGGATATATCCCCTCATCTCCTTCTACTTTTGCTAACACCTTACGACCAGAGTGATCTTTAACTTCGATGTTATCTATCATATATTTCTTTTGAAAAGCCCTATTATCTTTCAGAGAATCTTGATATTGATTATAACGTAACATGGTGACTTCATCTTGTTCCTTTTTAGTAATACCTACTTCTTTAGCTACATTTTCAGCTGTTTGAATCATTGAGTTCTTAGCATAAGGATCTCTTCCAAAATTGTCCCATACCCAACTTTCTGCATCTACCGTACTACCTGGTGCTTGAGGGTTTGGATACACAAGATGAGGTCCATTTGAACAGCGATCGGCTGTAACTACAAGTACATTTTTATTTATTCCAGTCTCAATATTCTGGGCAGCAATTGAAATAGAATTAGTTCCCGTAGCACATGCTTGACTAATCATAGGTCCTGTTACGTGTTCAGCTCCAATCATACTTGCTAACCAAGGTCCTCCATAGAAACAATAGAGCTGTGGAATTGTAATCCCTAAAATGAGCTCATCAAAGTCATTGGGAGAGATTCCCCTCTCATTTAAGAATCTAGTCGTAATTTCTGCGGCGAATTTTATTGCATGAAGATTTTGAAAACTCATTTGCCACCTACTAAATGGTGTACTCCAATATTGACCATATGGTATATAAGCATTTTTAAAAGACATATTATTTCAACCTTATTTATTACTTAATAGTTATTTTAATAATTTTTTTATTTATTATTATTTTGTTTATTAAATCGTTCTCGTAATATACGATGAATAACTTTTCCTGAACCTGTTCTAGGCATCTCTTCTGAGGTAATATAAACACATTCTTTTGGGAGTTTAAATCTTGCTAACTTATCTTCGCAGAATTTGCGGATTTCTTTAGTTAATTCATCTGGAGATGGCACTCCCTTATCTAAAACACAAATAGCTGTCACTTTTTCACCCCATTTATAATCTTGTAAGCCAATTACAGCACATTCAATTACTTTTGGATGGGTTACAATAACTTTTTCAATTTCAGAAGGGTAGACATGTTCTCCTCCAGTTATTATCATATTAGCCTTTCGATCTATCAAGTAATAAAATCCCTCTTCATCTCTTTTTGCCATATCACCTGCACTGAAGTATTCACCTTTAAATGATTCTTTAGTTTTTTCTGGTAATTTATAGTATTCATCAAACATTTGAGGTCCTCGAGAATATAATTCACCTATTTCTCCTCCTGGTACAGGATTTTTATCCTCATCCAATAAAAGAATATTATCAGTTCCAATACACTCTTTTCCTATAGAACCTAACTTATTCATTTGATCTTCTGGTCTAAGGATTGTTACTAGACCTGCTTCTGTTGATCCATATGCTTCAAAAAGTTGTGCTTTTCCAAAAAGATTCATAACATCAAGTTTCATTTGTTTGGTAGCAGGAGCTGAAGAGGTCAAGAGTGCTCTAACAGAGCTTAAATCATATTTCCCCTTTATTTTTTCTGTAAGGCTTAATATTAAATTATAATGAGTTGGTATCATTGAAGTAAAAGTTATTTTCTCTTGATGGATTATCCTTAAAATTTCCTCAGGATCAAATTTATATTCAATATGGATATAACACGGAGCTCCTAAGTATGTGAACACAAATGAATAGAATGTAGAATTTACATGAGATAAAGGCATTAATATTAATCCATAATCTTGAGGAGTAAATGAGAATTCTACTTCATTTATCAAGAAAAATGCAATATAAGAGCGGTGGGAACGTATTACTCCTTTAGGTTTCCCAGTTGTTCCTGAGGTATAGAGAATTATCCATGTATCTTCTGGCTTAATTTCAATTGAAGGATATATATCTTCTCCCATTTTTACTATGTTCTCATAGTATTTCCAACCCTCAGCAGGTTCATCAGCAATTAAAATACGTTGCACGTTCTCAAATCCTAATTCTGTGGCTCGCTTCCAAATTTTTTCTGTAGCTTGCTGAAATCTGGACTCTACAAATAACCATTTTGCATCAGAATTATTGATAATAAAAGAAATATCATCAGGGTGTAAGCGAAAATTTAAAGGTACCATGATAAATCCTCCTTTAGCTGCTGCTACATAGAGTTCCATAAATTCAATGCAATTATTAGATAATATAGCTACTTTATCTCCTTTTTTTATGCCACTATTAAGAATTCCATTCGTAAGTTTATTAGTTCTTTCATTAAGTTCTCTAAAAGTTAGTTTTCGTCTTGCATCCTTTAAAGCAAGTTTATTTGGATATTTCTTTGCATTAACATTAATAATTTCTCCAATATTAAGCCATGACATTGTTTTATCCTCCTTAATTCATTTTATTAACGTTTCGGAACGATTTCTAAACATAATTTAATCTGTTTTTTAAAGATTATATTAATTAATATATCTTTCTTTTTATAATGTTTACCTTGTACTAAACACCTCCAAACGGGCTCAATTATTAGCTCAATAATTAGAAAACATGTGGGTAATCCTTCCCATGTTAAAATCGATAAATAACGGAAGAAAAATATTTTAACAATAATTTAAAGGAAGTCACAATTCTATTCTTAATCCATCGTACGCAAAGATTAATCCAAGATTATTGTTTTCAAATGTTTTACGTTCTTTAGGTGTTAATCCTGCTATTAATCTATCGATATTCCACCTATGAAAAGATGTATGTGTCAGAATGCATTTTGGGATGTTTAAAGTTTTCCAAAAAGCTACCGCATCCGTAATAGAAAAATTTTTCCATAGTTCAATTGTTTGTCCTTTTGGTAAGATTAATTCATCAACAGTCCCCTCTAAAATGATGAAATCTAAATGATTTTCTTTTAATCTATCTATTGTCTTTTTAGGAGGAATAATCCCATCGACTAAATAAGCAAACGTTTTCTGAGGTGTTTTAATAATATAACCAACACTATCAACTGAATGGGTTGTTTTAACAACTTCAAACATAAAATCAGGAAGCTCGATAACATCTCCCGGCATTATTGGATGGATATTATAACGATACTTTGTGAAACTAAAGCCAATATTTTCAAAATAATCCATATCTTGTATTGGTAAATATAAGTCAATTCTTTCTCTTTTCCAAGTTCCAACTTGGAAGAAAAAAGGAAAGGCACCTAAACCAAAGCAATGGTCATAATGCCAATGCGTAATAAAAATCCTATCAATAAATCGGATTTTCTCCCGCTCGAGTTGGAATTCTACATCTGGAGTCGCATCAATTAATATATTTTCACTTCCTGATAATACTACTGATGCTCTAGTCCGATTTATTTTCGAGTGGATCCTTGCTTCTTCACAGGTTTGACATGTACAATGAAATGACGGGACTTGGATAGCTCCACTACTCCCAATAAAGATCAATTTAGAAGTATTAGGCATATCAATTAATCAAATCCGATATACTTACATTCACAATTTAAGGAATCAATTTGAGATTTAATAAAGTTTATTGTATCATCACTTAAGGGTTGTACATCATTTTCTTTTTCAAATTTCCTAATTATATATTTATCTGGGTTAAAATCCGCTATGAAATTTCGCAATCCAATAATATTTTCCTCTGATATATTAAAATTATCAACAAATATTGTATGGATCCATATCGGTTTTTTAAACTCAGCTTTAAATTTCTTTAATCCATCAAGAACATCTTCAATTTTTACATTACTATGATGTCTATTGATTTGGCTGAATTCTTCAGCTCTAACAGCATTTAAATTGAATTGCATTATATCGCATTCACAGAAATCTTTTCGTACTCCAGGATCATTTAATAAAGAAGCGTTTGAATATGCAGTTGTTTGAATTGAAGGATATTTCCCTTTAATTTTTCGTGCTAGATCCCCAAATTTTGAATATAAAGCAGGCTCGCCACTTCCAGTTAGAAATAAAAAGTCGGGATTCTCATTTTGTTGTAGATATGTATCAATTTCCTGAAAGATTTCTTGAAATGGATAAAATTCTTCACGGTCCATTGTCATTTTTGTGGTTTTACCTAAACTACAATAATAACAGTTAAATGAGCATGTCTTTAAAGGGTTAAAATCAACAGGGAGTGTTGTACCTAAGAGAGGGTGATCAATTATCGCCCCTAAATATTGTTTCTTCATGAGTTTGATATAATAGTTTATGATTTAAAAAATGATTGAACAAGAACTCGAAGTGTTCGAATTAGAGGTAAAAAAAGAAAAAAAAGATTACATAATTAATACTTGTGCTTCTCCGTCAGTTACGACTTCATTCTTTTGATTTAGCACTTTAGTCTCCACATCTAGAAATTGTAAAGTTCCACTTTTACCTTCTTTTGTATATTTCTTTGATACAGTTGCTACTGCTGTTAATGTATCTCCAATAAAAACGGGTTTTTTAAATACAACCTTTTGAGATGCATAAAGTGCTCCGGCACCAAATAGATGAACACCAAGTACTGCTGAAATTAATGCTGAACTAAAAGCCCCATGGACTACCCGTTTACCAAACATTTGTGTTTTTGCAAACTCTTCATTTACGTGAAGGGGATTGAAGTCTCCACTTATTCCTGCAAATAGAGTTACATCAGCTTCAGTAATAGTTTTACTGCAAGAAGCGGAGGTACCTATTTCATAATCATCAAATTTAACGACTTTTGTTTTCGACATATGTTGAAGTAATGAAAAAATAGATAAAAATATTGACTAAAAATAATTTTAATTAATGATTAGGAAATAAAGAAATTTCTAACAATAAAACTTATTTTTAGTATTAGTCTTATTTTATTGAATAGATCTTAATTGGGGATAATTCATGAATTCAAAAGAACG
>Ga0209427_10000923_pt1 | contig 32880 bp, 26 predicted proteins | sample DeeMarSWOR136_30_FD_187465 | JGI IMG/M metagenome (GOLD analysis project Ga0209427, IMG submission 187465) | Marine sediment microbial communities from White Oak River estuary, North Carolina - WOR-1-36_30 (SPAdes) (version 2) | ecosystem: Environmental > Aquatic > Marine > Intertidal zone >...
TCAAAACGATAATAATTTCCACCAGTTAGATAATTACAAATAAAACCTTCTATTGTTAATATTGTGCGACCTAAACCAATAACAGGATACAAAAATTGTGTTGCACTTTGATTAGGATCTAACATGAAATAGTGGTGAAAATTTGACACGGTGTTCTCTTTTATCATCCAAATTGATGCATTCGTCCTTATGCTAATTTCAAAATGTCCGTCAAATGGTTCATCCCCTGTATTTATAGTGGTTACAGTGTATCCCAGTAATTCACCTTTAATAACTATTTCATATTCCTCGTCTAGTTTATTTATAGATTCTTTGTCTTCTAATAATGCACCTACTTCAAGTCCAGATAGGACTAAAATACTTACTACCAACAATGGTAATATCTTTTTCATTTTTTTCTTCCCAAAATGTATTATTTATGGTGAATAACTATAATTCTTAAGTTCTAGGATTAGGAAGCGTTCTACTGGACCCATTCCATGTGGTAAATATATCAATTCCTTAGCCGCATTTCCTACATCTTCAGCATAATATGATACAAACCGAGAACCATCCATCCATTCTGCTGAAATATTACAAACATTAAAAGTTCCGGCATCAACGGTTAATTCTTCTGTATAACACGTATATGGTACTTGCGTAATAGGCCAAGATACATTCATTGGGCCGATAATTGGAATCATTCCCCAAAACAGTCGTATGTAGTTATTGGTATGCCAGAATTCTGAGCTACTCAGGTTACCATATTTACCGTCATATAATGGAAATGGCATAATTACCCATGTAGGTTCGAATTCAACTTCAATATTTAAATCAGCATGAATTGGAATTGGCAAAGTAAAGGGTCCAATTTTAAACAAAAATATACCTTTTAATCTTTCACTAAAGTATTCAAGTCCAAGATCAGATTTTCTCATATGAAGTTTCATAGTTAGAGATGTTAACATTGTGGTTTTCAATCCTAAACTTCCTATTAGGGTAAATGTTCCCTGCGGTTTAGTGGTCCCTTCTAATACATATGACTCCCCTGAATCCTCAATGATTTTAAGGGTTAAATCCCCTGAAAGAGAATATGTCAGAAAACCTGTTACTGATTCGATGAAATGATATGTCCATTCATCACCAACCCCCCAAACAGGTAAATCAATATTATATTCCATAAAATCATGGCTTTCAGTTGTTGCTACAACTGGAGTAATAATAGTTGAAATAACAATTACACTTACAAAAATTCCAAAAGTTTTTTCTTTCATATTTTTACCTCCAATGTTATTCATTTAACATCATCCTGCCCTAAAGATTGTGCCAGTAAATATTTCAAAATAGGAAAGGCATTTGGGAACCTTTCAAAAATCCAAATCAAAAGGTTTAAGTTCAAATTGAGGAAATTGTATTTTGGCATTTTAACTTCAAGTGTTGCCCAGTCGCTCTTAAAACCATAACAGTCTTTAGCTTTTACCCTAAGTGTATGAGATAATTTATCATTCCATGAATGGTTTAGAATTATTTCTTCACCTGACGAAAAAGGTCCAATCCACACTGGAACATACATATCTCCCCAGTAGATATAGAAGTAAACATCATCACCATCTGGGTCTACAGCAGAGAAAGTATAGTCGTATTTAGTACCTTTTTTTCCATTTAGTGGACCAAAAACAGATGGTTTATTAGGTGGTTCATTTGATCTACCTATAAACGCCCAGGTTGTATCATTAACTGTATTACCTTCATTATCTCTAACAGTAAGTTTCACAGGATATACTTGTGGAGATTCATACATATGTACAGCTGTGATTCCATATTCATTATAACCATCGCCAAAATCCCATTCATATGATATAATCTCTCCTTCATGATCGAAACTACCACTTCCATCAAAGCTTATCTCTTCACCAATATCTCCATAGTAAATGCCACCTGCATTAGCAACAGGTTCCCAGTTTATTAAAACATCTGGATCATAGTTCACCCATGCTATCTGAGAACTATCTATTCTTAAACTACCATATTCTATGTTGAAAAAACCATTATACCCCCATTCTGGCCCCCAGCTGTTTTTACAAATCCAATAACCCCCCTTATCAATCAAGGGATCGTCTTTCCAGCCGACAACAACAACACAATGATTAGTACTGTCGAAATGTTCAGATGATGAGTAATAATCATCCATTTCATTATGTACCCATCCCCAATCTAAAAAATTATCTTTTCCATGTATATATAGCGTAATCATCATATCAGCACCAATTGGTCCGTCTTGCATAATCTGTGTTTTAATTGCTTCAATATCTTCAGGGCTTCCATCAGAGTACCATTTCCCAAAGCCAGAGATAGGTATCAAATAATTTTCCCAATCTTCACTTTTTTCATCACACAGAACTGGATCATTATCATCACCATAATCATTAACTCCATCTGCATCAACTGCTTTATATGGAAAACAAGATTCAGGGATAATTCCATTACAATTATTCCCTGTTGTTCTGTTACACATTATGTAAAAAAACGCATTATAAACCCATCCGGCAATGCAGTTTCCTGCACGGGTGAGGCAAGAAAGCGCGTACTGTTCAGACAAATCCACATCTAAATCAGCCCTATTTTCTCTTATGTTTATGATACTGTCAAGTACACCAAGAGCAGTGAAAATCCAACAACTACCACAAGAGCTTTGGTCTTTTGCAGGTGTTGTCCAGTCCTGCCCTTCAAAATCCATCCAGTTAAAATATTCAGGTAAATCATCTATGACTGTGGGTTTCTCTAATGTTTCATCTGGGTGAATAGGAATTGATCTTTCCTTCATTATTCCCAACATATATCCTGTTGTAATGGAATCGCTACATCCACAATCTTCATCCATAATTATTTCATCAGATATAAACTCATTATTGCTTTTTTTTTCAAAATATCTATCTATAGAATTTACTGCTGGTAAAGCAGCTACTATCAACAGCATACACACAGAAATGCCAACTATTTTATTTTTCATTCTTTTTCCTCCTTAACAATATAACAATTTAACAATTATAATATTATAATAAAATATAAATTTTACTATTGTTTATTGTAACAGTTATCACAAAAACAAGCTTCATTTCAGATATGTAGTGAAGGAAGGAAATAGGAGGAAGATTAAAAAATCGATATAAAATCTATCCTTCCTTCAACCTCTCAAGAGGAGGTCTTTCATTTATTCTCCCCATGTTTTTATATATTTGATAAAGAATACAGTTTTCTTCACCAGGGCAAACAATATCGTTAGGAGTTAAATTGCATCCGGGTGAATCACGATGTCTGATTTTCGATTTAAAATTACATTCTTCAATCATTTTCCTTCCTCCAACTGGTGAGGGTCTATCTTTTATACCAGAGAAATTTTTTCATCTTCCTTTACCTTCTTTTGTACTTTATCTTTATATCTCCAACCATAACCTGGATATCTCATAGCATTGAAACCTTCTAAAAACTCTTCAAACTCTGCTTGGTTATGGAAACGCTTTATTTTCACTACTTCCCCAGTTCTTTCGTTAAATAATTCGATTAATACTTTATATCTTGGTCCACCCATAGTTGTTTTTTCTCCACAACTTCCCGAATTTTCATAAACATCTTAACCATTAGAAGAAGTTACTTCATTTTTTATCTTTTTTAGGCTTAATTTCATAGATATTTTTCCAAGCTTTTTCAACACGTTTTCCAAAAGTCGTCATCCCATCACCCCTTCACTCTCAGAACTATAAACAATTATTGCCTTTTAAAACCAGCAGTTTTATAGAATGAACAAGGGGTCAGAAAGGAGGAAAGAATGAAAAAAAATCATTCAGAATTAGTTGACCCCCATGTTGCGAAGGGTGATACTACTCTGGTTTATAAAGTTAATTCAAGTAATTGCTTCGCGTAATCTATTTTAAGGAATTAAAAAAGGAAAGAGAAGAGTGGTTTTGGGCTAATATACTAACCATAAGAATAAACCAGGCTTGAGTAGATTTTTTATCTCAACATCTTGATCCCCGCACTGTGCAGTTGCTGTAACAGTTACCGTTTTGGGTGAAGGTGGTGTAGAGGTGCCCCAAATTATGAATTTAGAAGAGACAGTTATTGAATTACCATTGGGTAGAGGAGCGATAGTGACACCACTATTATCTGCATGTGTAAAAGGAATACTGAATGAAAAATCCCAGCTTACAATTGTATCCATACCATTGTTCTTAATATTCGCCTTTACCTTATTTAGCGTTGGAGGAGATCCAAGTATTCCACCCCACACTTTCTCTATCTCAATATCACACAGGTCGATTGAAATTTCAACACATGTTTTGTCATTACCACTATTCTGGTCACCATCCAATATGGTAAATCCGCATACTTCATATTTACCAGTACCTGGTGGCATCCAGTCTGGGAATGTTACCACCACGTCCCCAGGACAGGGGACATATACATCCTCAGCAAGCTCTGCGTAAACCCCAGCGCCACTCGGGATTTCAATTATCTCAACTTGCACATCTATAATCTCAGTGTTGAGTCCAAAGTTTGTCACCTTGACTTCTACTGGATAAATAGTTAACGGTCCACTGGTTGGTGAGATTATCTCAGTTACTCCGACATCATGTTGCGGTTGTGCCATCGTCGTCGGAACTATAATTATTGCTGTTAAAATAAGTATTCCTGCAATGAGCCAAATACCAGTTTCTTTCATAATGTTTTTACTTTTCTTCATTTTTTTCCTCCACCAAATATAAGAATTAATTATAATAATAATATTCTAATATTTAAATGTTTATTTAACTGGTTTTAATTTAAGCATTTATAACATTAACATTTTAATTGAAACTTCTGTAATAGATTATCTCTCCATATAAAAAGGTAAACAATTCAAGAATATAAGTTGAAGAGGCGAAGATTACACCAAATTTTTATATTTAAGGAGGAGGAAATGAAAAAGAATAAACCTCCAAAAGTAATCTATCGCCTCACATTAACATCTATTGCTCTCCTTATATAATACTTTCGTTCAAATTACTTTCTTTCTTTAACTCCTGTTATATTCTAATTTTCCATTTCCTGCTCTACAACCCTCTAATATGTAAGGAAAAAACACCGTACATAGTCACGAATGATTTAGGTCTTAGCTAGAAAGTTGATTGTAGAAAACATAGTAGAGTCAAGCGTCAGACGAGTTTAAATTGAAAATAAGAAATAGGTGTAAATGTAATTGATGTTTGAATTTCAATTATTCAAAATAAGCTTTTACATTTGGTCTTGTAATGTAATAAATAAGTATCAAAAATAACACGATGCTAAATCCATGTAATATTAAAACAGAATTGATGATACCCATGCAAATTAAGATAATAGAAGACTTCCACGCCCATTTAAAACCTTTAAGTAAACCATATGCAACTGGAGGTGCAGCAAATACAAATATGGAATAATATACCAAATATACTAGATAAAAATCATTCAAAACCTCTTTTCCAATATCAATTAACCACAAAGGTGCAACAATCAATGTAAATATTCCGAATATAAAACCAAAGAGTAGTAGAAAAGCAACAACAATGATTCCTATAGGTCTTATAGGCATATTTTTGCCATTAAAGATTCATTATTTATATTGTTTACCTTTCTCCCTGCATTGTTTGCAGATCTAAAAGCTGCCGCTACCAGGATTATAGTAATAGTTCAACCCAAGGTTCTGACCACAACTTGGACATTTGTTGTTTTTCAACCTTATATTAAAAACATATTATAAATAAAATCCTTTATCTGTTTTTATTAAATTAATTAATTTTTTCTATTGCAACTTTTTATTGCATCAAATGGACATATTTGTACACAGTTTCCACAACCGGTACATTGCATCCTATCAATATATATGGTACTGTCTTCTTGATAGTAAAACGCTGGGCATCCAAATTGATTAATACAAATGTTACATTGATTACATTTTTCTTGGTCAATAAAATAAAATGATTTTATTTTATCTGAGGCTTTTTTGTTTTGTAGCTCTAAAAGAATACAAGATGATTTACTAATTACAACTGCTGTTCCTTTGAAATCTAAAGCTCTCTTAAAAGCAGATATTGTCTCATTAATATTGTTTGGATTGACAATTTCAATATGTTTTACACCTAAACCTTTGACTACATCCTCTATTTTTATAGACTCAGCAGTTTTCCCCATTCCATTATATTTAGAGCCCGGATGTGGCTGATGACCAGTCATAGCAGTAGTTTGATTATCGAGAATAGTAATAACACAATCATGGTTATGATGCACTGCATCAATAACAGGTGGAATACCTGCATGGAAAAACGTTGAATCACCCATAAAAGAAATAATTTTTTGATTAGTTGAAACGGAAAATCCTAATGCTGTACCTGCGTTAGATCCCATACAGAGTATAAGATCAACCATTTCCAATGGACGAGCATTTCCTAAACCGTAACAACCGATATCACTTGGATAAATTGTTGCTTTAGGTGAAGCTTTTTTTGCAGCATAATAGGTGGCTCGATGTGAACAACCTGGACATAGTACTGGTGGTCGACTTGGCAGTTGAATTTTTAGTTTTAATTTTTTAGAAAGTGGATCTTTAATCTTGAATAATTTAGATAAAGCCTTTATAACGATATCTGGGTTATACTCATATAAACGGGAGAAGTGACCGGTGGATTTTCCGTATAATTTGACATTAGATTCGATATCGCTTTTTATTGTTTTAAATTGATTTTCCAGGATTGGTTCTAATTCTTCAACAACTAATATCTCTTTACATGACCTTATGAATGTTTCACAAATTTTCCTAGGCAAAGGATGTGTCATACCAATTTTAAGTATTGAAATGTTTAATTTTAAATCTTCAGCGACTTCGCGTACATAATTATATGAAACCCCTGAAGTAACAATTCCTCGAGTTGTTGTCTTTCCAAGTTTTATTATTTCGTTAAACGTAGATTTATCGGATATTTTTTCTGCCTTGTCAAGTTTTTGAAGTAGTATAAGATGTTGCTTTCTAGCTGTTTCAGGATGAAGTATTAGTCTAGGATCCTTTTCAAAATGTCCTTTTCTGCGTGGTTTCTGCAATTTTCCGAGTTTAACAGTGCCTCGTATATGGCTCAAACGTGTTGTTGTCCTTAGTAATATTGGGAGTTGGAGTTTTTCAGATATTTCAAAACCAGTTGTTGTCATGTCCTTTGCTTCCCGTGGTGTCGTTGGTTCAAGCATAGGTATACAGCTAAATTGTGCAAAATATCTATTATCTTGTTCATTTTGAGATGAGTGGCAGTAGGGATCGTCTGTAGTTACAATGACGTGTCCGCCTTTAGATCCTACATAAAGATAATTCATTAATGCATCGCTTGCAACATTCAATCCAACATGCTTCATGCAGGTTAACGCACGTAATCCACAAAAAGATGCTGCAGCTGATATTTCTAAAGCGACTTTTTCATTTATTGAGTATTCGAAATAAAATGGCGGTTTTTTCTTATGTAATTCAAAATTATTTGCAATTGCAGAAAACGCATCTGCTATCTCTGATGAAGGAGTCCCAGGATAGGTTGTTGCAACATCAACTCCAGCTTCAAGTGCTCCTCGGGTTATTGCTTCATTTCCTAAGAGTAACACTGTTTTTCCAGGCTTTTCTTCTATAAGTTCCATATCAATAATCCCTCGATCAAACCTCTACATTAAATTTTATATTTTAAAACAATGGAACAAATGGTATAAAATAATATGTTGTTTGTACTAAAAATTATTTTGTTTATTTAATTCCAAGACAGTCAATATTTTTTTCAGAAGGCTTTGAAAGATGACATAGAATTTATATATAATATCTTATTATAAATAATTAATATGGGGGGAAATAAAAAAATAAAAGGAAAAATATTCATAAAAGGTTTAACAATTTTAGTAATTCTTCTTTTTCTTAATACAACTTATACACCGTCTCTTAATTCCTCTGTAAAATTACAATTATCCAGTGATATTTACACTGAGGTTATAAAAGAATTTTTCAGTGGTAACAATAAGCTACTTTCTATGTCGGGGTCGGCAAAAACTCAACTGAGTTTTGCAGCATTTGCTGACACCCATATAGGAGCTAAATATCAATGTTTTTTTCATATTCCTCGAGTGGCGATGGCTGATTATTTAGACAGATTGGGAGATGATTTGATTAATACTACAAATCAACTTGATTTTGCTGTACATCTTGGGGACATAATTAACCATAACACAGGTCAGGTAAATGGTATTGGTTTACCTTCGCTGGTTGATCAATATAAGAATAATTTAAAGGCATATCTAATCTCTCATGTAAATCTACCTTTTCATTTTGTAATTGGTAATCATGATATAAATGATTACGAAATGAATAAAGATAATCCACATAATCTAACCAAATCACTTATTGATGAAATCAGTATGAACAACCCCATTTATGCAATGATGCGTGATGGTATTCTTTTTTTAGTCGTCCCAGAACTGGGATACGTAACATGGACCCATCCTGTTGAATATGAATGGATTGAATTTATGGTGAGTAAATATCCAGATACAACCACTATTATTCTATGTCATCAAGCTATTGAAGATACTACATGGGAGGATGATCCTATCGCATATCGTGGAAAGCAGGATATGGATTGGTGGTCAAACTTATTTCAAAACAATCCACAGATTAAAATGTGGATTCACGGCCATAATCATTATCTTGATTGGTATGTAGGCAATCAAAGCACTGGACGAACTTACCCTATCCAACAGTTTGGACATGAAATGGCGTTTTCTTCCCCCTATGCACAACTGGATTGGGGCAATTATCATGAAGAAGACAGAATAGTTATTTATAATATAACATCTACAGAAATTACTACTGCAACTTGGGAAAATAATGGGGATGGAGGTCATTGGGTGCCAGAATATATTCATTCTTGGATTATTTCCACCACATATAATCCTAATATTAAAGATTGGTATTCTTTTCCTGTGTTTCTACAAGATAATGAGACCCAACTAACTGATATGAAGTTGTTATCCGCAAATATTACATTGCAGCTTATAGGTACAGTACCAATGGAACTCTTTTATGATGCTCATATGGAATCACCTAGTGGTTGGACTGATGAAATAATTCTAGGGTTCGGCGATGATAGATCTGGAAATGTACTATGGACGGATCCTGGTATGAAAGTACATGGGTCTACTTATATTTCCTTTCCAGAAAAATATCCATATAATATATTATTGGATAAACCATTTTTGTTTCCAATAATAAGTTATTTAATTGAAAAAAATCCAAATTTGTTCCCTGTATTTAGGTATTTGTTTCAAATGTTTTTAAATAGTAACCATGAAGATGGTAGAAGTGGACAACCATATCATTGTTTTCCAATGGGCACTATCTGTGCCGCTGTTCCAGGTCAGACATATAATTTTACAATGACTGCTAGATGCACGTCAGGTCATGGTAGATTTAAAATGAATGTAAGTTGTTGTGATTGGGATACTAAATCACAATATAGTGTACTTTCAAGTAGCGAAAATCAGGTTTTTTCTCACATGTTTGGATCTAATTATGAAACAATTTACGGCACATATACAGTTCCTGAAAATAAAAACGCATGGTTTTTACAAGGAAAATTAGATTTTATTGATTATACTGATTATGACATATCTTTTTTTAGCGTCAAACGTGAACGTAGCAGTGATACAACTGAAGATTTTCATTTATGTCTAAGTGGTAATTGGTATAATGCTTCAAAAACTTTAAAAGAAAATGAAGTTGTAAATTTCTCCTTAAAACCACAGGTTCTTTGTGGTGATAATGGTGTTATGAATTTCACTGCTTATATAAATGGAAATAAATATGGAATGGTTAACCTTATCTATAATGAACCGTTGCTAGTGAGTAGGAATGCCAGATTTAAAGTCAATAACTTTTCCGATGGTATTTTTAATTTAAGTCTTACAAAGACGATTTCAAGGAATTTTAAGGTTTTTAAGATGTTTCCATTCAGCACAGATCCTATCTATGCAAACTTGGATATCATAGCAGATGATGGTTCTGGTAGGAAACACTATGGTAAAAATGGTAATCTGTGGCTTTCTTGCAATAGTCCTGATGATCATCAGCGTTATGTTGAGATTATACTTTATCCATTTTATTGATAAATTTTACCATTTAAGCTGGTTTTTCTTTGCCTGTTTAAAAGATATTACCCACCATATTTTTTAAATTATTAATTGTACATATTAATAAAATATGAAAAAATGAGCAAAATCTTTTCATAAAGAGGAAATATTTGTTTTAGCTTAAGTAAAAATTGAAATATTGCTGAATAAATAAAATTTTTATTTACAGGTGTTTTTATAGTTACTGGAATAAAATCGTAATCTTCAGGATTTTCTTGATTTTCTACTTTTATATATCCATCAAATTCTTTTTTTTGTTCATTTGGAGTGACTATAGATATTTCTACATATATTCCTCCGCTCTCAGGGGTAAGATTTTCACCGTATTCTGGGTTAAATGTCCAGGTTCCCCAAGTTGGATATGATCCAATTTTCCAGTTTAGTAGAGAATCAGATCCACCGATGTTTTTTACTTGAAAATAACCTTTTATGGTTTTTCCCGGTACTACGTTTTTCCATTTAAAATTTCCTACACAATCCAGATCAGGTTCTTCTGGTGGTTCTTCTTCAGGCTGAATGTATTCGATTTTAAATACATCATTAAATGCTTGATTAGGGTAAGGACTGATGTATTCCCATATTCTTTCCTTTTCGTATGTAACTTCAAAAAATTTTCCTTTAGCGCCTTCACAGATTATAGTGTTACCATTACTTATTCGTTGAGCGCTACCGACATAATTTGAATAGAAATCCTGTGGATTTTCAGCAGCATATATCCATACCTGTTCTTCTGGATCATATGCTGATCCAGGTTCAAGAGAATAATTTCCATTGCTATCTACAGGAGGTATGATTTCATCAACGGAAGAATATTTGCTACCTGGACGATTTACTCCATTGTTAAAAACTAGAATGTTTCCTTCTCCTGGACATTCTTGTTCTATCCATGATGCATCATGTTGGAAAAAAAACTTCTGATCTCCTGTATTTCCCGCACCATATGCTCTTGGATTACCCCAGCGGTAAAGAAGATCACCACCTTTTCCACTATTTCCCCCAGTATGACCTGCAGCTTCTTCAGTGGTGGTACTATGATCAATAATCCAAATTTCATTGAAATTACGAACACTTATTAGAATCTGATCAAATTCTTCATTGTAATCTATTGAATTAGTATGAAGCCAATCTGATAAAGTATCTCCATAGTTAATATCGATTAATTCAGGATGATCTTCAACAACTCCATAATTGTCTTTTGTTGGGTCGTAATCCTGGATGAGGTGATCCCAGGCATGCCATTCCCAGACAATATCACCACTTGTCGGGCCTGTTGGTTCAACTTCGATTATATGATCAGGTTTTATTATATTTCCCTGAAGTTTATATGGATCTCTACCTGATGCAATTGCTTCTTCACGTGTTTTGTACTCCCAAGCAAGCATCAAAACATTACCATTAGGTAATGGTTCAATATCATGATGACTTAGATAATTACTAGTATAATATGAAAAATCCCATATTTTGTTCCCATCCCAATCGATTTTTTGAACGCCGCCACCTGCACCCGATCCGGAAGGTGCTAATTTTATTGTTCGAAGGATAGTATTATCTTCCAACATATAAACCGCTTCACCTGGTGCATAAATACTTGACCAAGTATGATTTATCTCACCATTTTTATCGATTAGATATGTTGTTGTAGAATACATAGGTGCAAACAATATCTGAGCGTCATCTAAATGTTCATTGTTTTGATTCACCGTCTGGGTAACTGATAAAGGATTAAAGCAAGTTCCAATTAGCAATAGAATAATAAAAAAATAAACAGGTTGATAATTGGAAATTTTTTTCATATAATCAATCTCAAATAATTTCTATTAATATAGAAGATAATTTAATATAAATAAAGTTTTTCCTAAATCTTTGTTAAATATGTTTTCATTTTTTCATCCAGGTGGCTGGTAATCCCAGAGTTCTATAGTGAATTTCCAGTTATTTTTAACATGATCTATAATTTTTTTATCAAATTTGTAAACATTTGTTTTGTAATCTTTTTGTTTCTCAAGATACTTCTGCATTTCAGGTAAAGCATTTTTTAAACCAGGTAGGTTTAATTTTGAATATATCTTTTTAATTTGTTCTATAGGATTTGATACAAGGTCTTCATATTTTATCTCAACAAGTTTATCTTTGGAAATAAGATTTTTTTGTTTGAAATAACTTTTCATAAGTCTTTTGTAATTTTCTATTACTTGTTTTTCAATTTCTTCGGGTTTTGTATTTTGTAACGCTAGTTTATCTAATACCCTGTTTCTCATTTTTATTGTTGAAAAATATACTTTGTAAGGGTTTCTATATATATGTATAAAGTTTGCATTTGGGAAAAGTTCTAGTAATGTCGTAATTCTGGCTGTGTTTGCTGGGTTTTTTATAAGCAGTCTTTTACCATCATTTACAAATGTGACAGTTTTCATAAATTGTAGATAATTATTTTTCCATTGTTTTTTTTCTTCATCGTTTAAATCATAAAAATGTATTGATTTTTGATATTGTTCTTCAGCGTTTCTTGCAAAATGCAAGCAATGGAAAAATGACCATGGAGACAAAACAGCAATACCTGCTTCCTCTTCATATGGGCCATCAATGTCGACTTTTATTTCGTCCATGGGTCTTTGTTTTGGAAGAAAATTTGATAGGAATTTTTTTAATGGTTCTAGTATTAAAAAACTATTAGGTAATAGAGTATTCCATAGTGTTACATAACAAAACTGTGGATCTTGACTCATAAGTTCATGGAGGTATGTTGTACCAGTTCTCCAGTGACCTATTATAACAACTGGTGGGTGTTTGATTTTTATGTGTTTGATTTTTGACTCATACTTTATTTTAAATAGTATTCTTGCAGGTGATGTTAAAATTGATGTCAAAGTTATAAAGATTCCCCTTTTAAGGTAATTATTATCTATTCCTCCATTTCTATCTAATAACTGTATCCAGTTTTTTATTGATATGCCAAATAATGGATGCTGAATATTTTGATTATTATAGTGTTTTCTATTTTTCATTTTACTTCCTTTGTCTAAAATATTTTACTTAGAACCCTAGTTTTAATTCTTTATCCCTAAAAATTTCAATATTTTGTAAATAGGTCTTAATGATATCAAATTTGTCATTATTATCGCTAGATATATTACTTAGCCTGGATAAATTATATTGTATGATTTTAAATAAGTATTCAAAATATAGCCTCAGATTATCTCTTGCTAAGATGTTTATCAAAGACATATAATTTTTTATACAATTTAGCTCCTGTTATAGAAATTGTTGAACGAGCATTGGTGTTTTCTTCATCTATCCAACCAACCTCAGCTCCTATATACCCTCGTTTTTTCATTTCAATTAAAGTTAAATAGTTTAAATATGACCCAATATTTTGTTTTCGGAACTCTTTTTTAATACCAATAAGAGATATTTTTCCTTTATTTATATGCCGTTTTATTAAAAGGAATTTCATTATTTGAAAAGGACCTAATCGTCCATTCATTTTCTGAAAGATCTGATTATAATCTGGTGTTGACCAGATATAAGCAACTGGTACATTATTATACTCAGCGATTAAAAATAAAGATGAATCTATAAACCATCGGAGTTGTTTAATACCAAAGCGTGTCCTAACCTCCTCAGCAGAAACAGGTATATATCCCCAATGATCTTTAAAAGTTTGCAGAAATAGTTCGGTCCACCATTTCAATTCTTTTTTTGTACGTAGGCGATTAAACTTACGAATCTTAATACCAGATGATTCGCACAATTTTGCTTTTTCCTGAAGTTTTTTAGGAATGGGTTTAGTTAAATCGATATAATATAGTAGTAAATCTCGAACTTTTTTCATACCAAACTTTTCGACAAAGGATATATAATATGATGGCGAGTATGGTGAAAGTAAGCTAGGTCGCAATTGATGATTATCTTTCAAAAAACCACAACCAACATCAACTCTGCCATCTATCGGACCGCGCATAATTGTTATTTCTTTTGAAATAAGCCAGTTCTGAGCACTTTGCAAAAGAGCTTCAGCACATTTAAAATCTTTAATAGATTCAAAAAATCCAAAGAAACCAATATTTTTATTATATGTTTTGCAGTATAAATTATCGATTATTGTTGCAATTCGGCCAACAATTTCATGATTTTTATGTGCAATAAACAGTTTTGTATCTGCATGTTTCCAAAAGGGGTTTGTCTGTTTAAAAAAATCTCTATACTCTTTCCAAAATGGTGCAACCCAGTTTTTATCATTTTTATATATTTGCAAGGGTGTTTTGTAAAATTCTTTGAAGTCTTCTATCGAACTAACTGTAGATATGGTTATATCTCCAGAAATATTTTTTTTCTCTCCTGCATTATTGTTAAATATAAATTCTCTAGCATTTGGTGTATTTACTACTTTATTATTAAAAGAAATGTGTTTTTTATTTTTGTTGTTTAATGTTTTTATATTGCCTATTTTATTCATTAGTTTTACCACAATAATTGAAAACTCCTTATCTTTTTTATTAAGATAAAGGTTTTTTAAATATTAAGTTATTAAATGTCATTCTAAGGATTTAATATTGTTATTACATATGAAAAAGGCTATTTTTTTTAATGGTATTTTTAATGGTATAAATAATAGATAATAGTATATTATTCAAATAAATATCTAAGACCGGGGTAATCAGGCGCATAACGATGTATTTTAAACACGTGATTGTCAATCAGGTTTGGAAATTGGTTTAAATATTCCCAAACTATCTCTTTACCAGGATTAACCTCAAAGAAGTAACCATTTGGTCCATCACAAATCAATGTATTGCCGTTAGGAAGTCTTTGTGCACCAGCAAGATTTGTTGAATAAAAGTCAGTTGGATTTTCTGCTGAATATGTCCATATTGGTTCTTTTGGTTCATATGCTGATCTAGGTTCAAGAGAATAATTTCCATTGCTATCTACAGGAGGCACAATTTCGTCAACAGATGAATAATCTCCTCCTGGTCGATTACCACCATTATTGAAAACTAATATATTACCCTCTCCTGGACAATCAGGCTCAATCCATTGTGCATCATGTTGTCTAAATAGTTTTCGATCACTTTCACTTCCAGCACGATATGCTTGTGGATTACCCCATCTATATAAAATGTCGCCACCTTTTCCACTGTTCCCTCCAGTATGACCTGCAGCTTCTTCAGTAGTAGTACTATGATCAATAATCCAAATTTCATTAAAATAAAGCAAACTTATTATTATTTGATCAAATTCTTCGTTGTAATCAATTGAATTAACATGAAGCCAATCTGCAAGAATTCGGCCACCAAAGTTGATATCAACTAGCTCTGGATGATCTTCAACAACTCCAAAATTATCTTTTAAAGGATCATAATCTTGAATGAGATGATCCCAAACGTGCCATTCCCATACGATATTTCCACCAGACCTACCTATCGGTTCTACCTCGATAATATGATTCGGCCATAATTCTCCCATATGTAAATATTGAGGATTTCGTCCTGCATCTATTGCTTCTGAACCTGATTTATATTCCCACGCGATCATTAATATATTGCCATTGGGCAACATCTCAACATCATGATGCAGACAGTGATCACTATTTGAATAATCGAACTGCCAAACAACTGTTCTATTCCAATCTACAATCCGAACACATCCACCAAGTCCACCTCCCCAAAATACTGGATTAAATTTTGATAAAACAGTACGCAAAATACAGCCATTTTCAAGTAAGTAAACAGACAAAGCAGGTTTAAATTTACTATCCCATGAATGAACTATTTCGCCGCTATTGTTGATCAAAAAAGTTTTTGTAGAGATTGACGGAGAATATAGGGTATATCCTTCAAATGATTCTTCGTCACTCCAACATTCTCCCACCTTTTTCACAAATAAACCTAGTACCCTTGCAATAATTATTTTTCCTCTTGTTTTAGCATTAGATGAAATAGTGGTAACTTTTATATTGGGAAAATCAGCAATCATCCCAAGTCCAATACCCCATATCTTGAAACAAACTTCAGTTGAAACACCTGGGGAAAGTTTTGGGATTTCATAACATTTATTTGATGGTCTTATCGTCAGGCCACCAGTAACTTTGATACTTACTTTAATATCTGTTGCATCAGAATCTCCTATATTTTCAATTACTGTTGTTAAACCTAGACCTCCTTTAATATTTCTGAACGTAAGAATAGGACCAGCAATTTCAACTAGCAAAGGGTCTGACCATTCACTTATTAAATCGTATGTGTCTTTTGCAATTATTTCCACCTTATAATAGCCCTTTTCATGCCAAGAATAAGAAATACTTATATTAGTGCCCGATTTAAAGGGACCAATCCATCCACTTTCTGTTCCGTCGCCCCAATTAAAGAGATAAAAGATGTCATTACCTTCAGGATCTGTAGTATTACTCGTGTAATTGTATTTTTTTCCCGATTCTCCTTCTGAAGGACCTATTGGTTGTTGAGGCTTCATTGGTGGAGAATTATTTGATGACTGTGCAAAAGCAGAATTTATCTCAAAAAGGTCATTTACCTGAATAAAAATACTATCAATTTCATTTACAGTATTGCTAGTGTGATATTGTTTTGTATTTAATGCTGTATAAGATGCGCTGATAATAAGAATAAGTATCGCGAAAATTGGTAGGTATGATATTTTTAAGTTTTTTTTCGTTTGAATTTCCCCCGTAAAATCTCAAGATTTAATACATTAATGTATATTTCATGAGCGATTAATTTACAGGGATTATTCCGAATTATTAATTATTATATTTTCAAGAGAAAGTTACTGTAAACTCACCAGAATATAAATCAAGTATTGTTGGACATTGATCACCGTCAGTCATGGCTTTTACTAAAGGTTCAGCGTAATTAAATGCTTCTTCCGCAGTGTTAACACCATCACGGTTTCCAGATAAATCTGCTGCTCCTCGAAAACCTGTTATTAGAGAATTAGTAAAAAGGGATCCATAAGATAAATTGTCTTCTTCACATGACATTAAAACTACTTTACGTTTTGATGCCATTTCTTCGGCAAACCCTTGCTGAAATGGTTCGATAGTGCGTCCCTTGAATTTCGATTTGAAATATTGGTCATTAAAACCTCCCGAATAGCAACTATCAACAATGAGACATATACCTTTTGATCGTAATAAACGTAGGAAAAAGTTCAGTAAATCGTCCCATATTACATCATACCATTTTTCAAATCCCCGATACATAATTAGAACTTCATCTGCTCCGTCGTCTTCGTCCTTGGGTGGTAAATCCCTTTTATTTCCGTCTTTATCTAAAGCAGGTGAACCGTGTGTGGTGATGTAAATTAATGACATATCCTTTTTATTTACATGTAGAATTAACCAAATAAGTTCTTTAATAAGATTTTTTAAGGTAGCATTTTCAGCTTTTAGTACATGTATATGTTCTTCCTGCCATATCGGGGAATTAAGAAGTTCGTTATATAGATTATCCACAGCTTCAAGCATTGAAGGGCGATTTTTTTCAGAGTGATTTTCATAAACACCCACTGCAACAAGTAAAGCCCAGAAATCTGTTCCACCTGTTGTTTTATAATCCTCGGTTATGTATTTATTTTCAAATATCCAACGATCGAATTGGTTTCTATTGTTTAAAGTATTTTGATTTTTCACCCCTGCATTACAAACAGGTGCGATAATTAAACTTACACAGACAATGGATATTAACTGAATCGTAAGTTTTTTATTTATTATGCTTTTCATTGTTGCACCTCCTGGTTAAATAGATATTTATATAATTGTAAATATAAGATACAAATTTTTTCTAGTATTGGAAAATGTTGGACAAGATTTTCAAGTAAATTTTGTATAATCGACCTAAATGAGTGGTAAGAGGCTGGCATTGTTACCTCATAAGTTGACCAGTCGCTTTTGGAACCGTGAATATCTTTTGCTCTAGCAAAAAAGTTATTGTATTTATCTTTTTTAGCCCATGTATGACTTACAGTTGCTACCTCGCCTGATTTATATGGACCGATCCACCCGCTGCTACTGTCGTCTCCCCAGTAAATAAAATAGTATATATTTTCATCCTCGGGATCAGTTGAAACGAAGGTGTAATCGTAGGGTTTACCAACTTTCCCATTTTTTTCACCAGTTATTGTTGGTGGAGTTGGTGGGTCATTTGGATATCCAACAGCATAAATATTTCCCATAGTATCAGGTACATAAACCCGACCGCAAGCAATAGCTGGAGAAGACATCGACTCGGAATCAATCATGTAATCCCAAATGAGACTTCCATCGTTAATATTTAAACATACTATTTTTCCAGAATAACTGAAAATATCCACAACGGGGATATAGATCTTATCATCTGCTATTGCAGGGGAAGAATAAAACGGGATTCCGTAAATTTCATAATCATATATTAAATCACCTGTACCTTTATTGATACAAAGAATTTTACCGCTATATGAAGAATAATCAACCACAGCAATGTATAAACTATCAAGATAGACAGCTGGATTTGATATAGAGAACTGATCATAACCAAAGTCATACGACCATATCGGAGAACCAGTAATAGCATCGAAACATCGCAGTACTCCATAATCACTATATAAGCTAAAACAATTGATGTAGACTTTACCGTCGGAAACAACTGGGGAACATAACTCTGAATATCCTATAGACCGAGACCATTTTTGTTGACCTGTTCCTGCATCTAAACAGTATAAGTAGCCGTCATATCCATATAAGCTAAAAGTCACATAATAAACCATTCCGTCAGCAACAGCTGGAGCAGTATAATATAAAAATTCCAGGAATGACATTGTGTGAGTCCAAAGAGTGTTGCCATTTTGAGCGTTTAAACAATATAGTTTTCCGGTATAACTACCGAAGAAATCAAGAGCCCCGATATATACTTTATCATTAGCAACAATAACTGAAGAAAGTATCCAACCATTTATTGGGCGTTCCCAAATTGTAGTCTGACCGGTCTCAGCATCACGACACTGCACCGTAGAACTAGCGCTATAAAAATCAAGAGTTGTAAAATAGATTTTGCCATCAACTACTGCTGGATTCTGTGACCATCCTACATATAAATCCCATAATGGTGTTCCGCTTACTGAATTAAAACAATAAAGAGATCCATAATCTTGGTCTTCTATAACACTATTAATATCTTGTAAAAGGGAAATGGGGGTAGGTTTTTCATTAATTGATTTTCTCTGCAAAGTAAGTTGTTCTGGTGGATTAATATTATAATATCCACCTGTGCTAAGATACAGCTTTTCTTCTACTACAATAGGAGCAGCAAATTCAATAGATTCAGATACTGACTGTTGCCAACATAACTCATTGGTATCTGGTGCGTCACATGAAGAACACCCAGTATTTGCAGAATCGTGACGAAACATTGACCACCAGTCTTCGTCTGATGTAGAGGTAAGAAAAATATCTTTACCTTCAAATTGATTATCAATATAATTGTCTTGATTTAGTATTCCTGCAACAGGTATAGCAGTAAACAATAACAGCGTAATTACAAATGCTACTAAAATTTTTATCTTCATATTATTCCTCCTTTGTAATGATAATGCATAACATCTATTTAAATTTTATGAATAAATAAAAAATACAATATTTTTTATAGTCACAAAAATAACAATTAAATACTCTAGCAAACTACAAATAATGTAAATATTTCTCTACATCATAGATGTTTATTATTAAAACGCAACTTCTTTTTCATCAAAAAAAGTCTATTTAGACAACATTATTTATATGTAAACACATATCTATTGATAATCCTAATCTATTTATACCTATTGATAATTAAAAAAAGGGGTATTAACATAGGTTCCAAGAAACCATCATTAAAAACCATTGCTGGAAAAAAAATTGAGGAAATAGAAAAACACGCAATTCAAAGTATTACGGGACGTAGAGTATTAACAAAAATATATCAATCTAACTTTTACAAATATTTTTCAAAAAAAATAAGACGATTCAGAGATTACAAACTTACAGACGAGATTAAACAGTACCCCGTTCCAGAACATGTTGCAATAATAATGGATGGAAACCGTCGTTTTGCCAAAAGTTTTGGTTTATCTCCTAAAGCTGGTCATTTTTTTGGTAGAGATAAAATAGAAGACGTATTAGATTGGTGTTTTGAATTGGGAATAAATGTTCTAACAGTTTATGCGTTTTCGACTGAGAATTTTAATAGAAGTTCAGATGAGGTAACAACACTGATGTCTCTATGTAAAAAGGAATTAGATAAAGCTTCAAAAGATTCTCGAATTCATAAAAATAAGGTAAAGGTAAGGGTTATAGGAGATCTTGAATCTCTACCTAAGGATATTCAACAATCTGCTCATGAAATTGTTGAAACAACGAAAGACTATAACGGTCATTTGTTCAATATAGCAATGGCATATGGTGGACGAGAAGAAATTGTTGAAGCAATACAACAAATCGCAGAGGATGTACAAAAAGGTAAATTAGAGATAAAAAATATCAATCAATCAACCGTTTCTTCTTATCTCTATACAAATGGAATACCAGATCCTGACCTCATTCTAAGAACATCAGGAGAGGAAAGAATATCCAATTTTCTTCTTTGGCAACTTGCATACTCAGAACTTTACTTCTCAGATGTGTATTGGCCAGCATTTCAGAAAAGAGATTTTCTAAAAGCAATAAAAACATATCAGAGTCGAATAAGAAGATTTGGGAAATAATTTTCGTATCTTTATTTATTTTCTGGATTTTTTGCATCACATCCGCTTTCAACTTCCTCAGCAATCTCTGATAATTTAGAAAATTGACAAAAGAAAAAAAATAAAATAATGCCCGAACCTAAAAATAGTATTGAAAACGCAATAATTGTTCCTGCGAATGTTTCGTTGATAAAACTATAAGAGAAAAACCAGTCAATAACATAAATAAAAAGAAGTATTCCACCTATAATTAAAAAAAATTTATAAAAAAAACCTGTTTTTAAATCACTATAAGCAGATATAATCCTTTTTTTAACCATTAAGTTTCCTTACCAGTAAGCCTAAGGGCGTTTTGAATCTTGCTTTGTAATTCATTTAATTTTTCTTGGCTTCTTCCTTCTTGTTTTTCTAAAGTGGTCTTTCTTAATTCAAGGGTTTCTTTATTAGACAATAAATCTTTTTTAACATCACTTTTTGCTTTTGTTTTTATTAGCAACGCACCTATGCTTTTATAAATAGGTGTTCCAGCATCAATTTTTTCTAATTCTTCTAAAGCCTCTTCAGTTTCCCTTAACTGTATTTCAATTTGTTGCCGTTGTTGTGCAATTACTTGAACTTGTGCTTTCAATTGTTGAAATCTATTAATTTGATCCTGAAGCTGCGGAGACATTTCTTCTTCTGCCATAATTACATCGCCTTTTTATTGTAATACGAGGGCGTCTTTTTAAAAGTATTCCCAATTTTTGTTAATTTAGTTTTCACATTTTTATTAAAAAATTTATCGGATTTTATTAGTTATAAATACATCTAATATCTATTAAAATATAATAGAAAATATTATATAGAAAGATACAAATATACTAGAACAGATTAGAAGAAACTGTGTTTATCCGGGGATATATTATGATAAAAAATGATAAATTGATTGTGGTTATTGGGGCAATAATTCTTATCATTTCATCTATTGGAATAATTATGTGGGAGGATTTGGAAACAACAGCTAGTGCCTCCCCTATTGATGATTTTTTTTACGTCTCTGGAAGTTTATCAAAAATACCAAATGCTATAACAGTTTCAGATGCTGATCCATTTTATCCATTATTGGCCACTCCCTTGGCCGTTCATTATGATTCTGAATGTAACCAAGAAATAATTCCCTTATATATTCAAAATTTTAGTGATCCATCAAAATCTGTTGAGAGAGCTATAGATCAAATTGGAAAAAATGTTAATCAATTTATTGATAATTCTATGTCAGCTGAACAATGGTCTTTAGAAATTGCAGAGCAATACTGGATTAGTAGCGAAGCTGCTCTTATTATCGAAAATAACGAATCGGGATATAATTTAGGAGTAATTGCTACACCAATAGCATCATATCTAAGTATACCTGTTATAGTCACAGATAAATTAAACGCAAATGTTAGAAAAGTCCTTAATGAACTCGGAGTAAAAAAGACTATTGTTTGCGGTAATAATATTGAAGGTTTTGGAAGTACACTAAAATTTCATAACGTAGAACAAATAGTTAATGTAACTATTAGACTATTAAAGCAAAAATTTGAAAAAATTTATTATATAACATTAACAAATCCAATTGATTCATGGCCTCCAAAGGTTTTAGATACTAAAGTTTATCATTTTGGTCCTACAAAAATTCCATCAAGTGCTAGTACACAGCTTTTAAAATACTTTTTTGCTGGTCCTAGAGAACTAGAAGGCTGGAGTTTTACCATTCCAAATGATTATAAGTATGCTCTTGTCAAATTCGAAGGAATAAATCTTGATTCAGAAGATGTTGATGAATTAGGAGACTCAGTAAGTTTTTCAATTGGACCAAATCTACCCAATCTCCCAGCTAGTCTTCAAGAATATGAATTATTTGTTGGAAGTACAGACGGTGGAGGTATACCAAAAAGAGATGAAAGTGGTAGAATAATTACTGATAAAGTATATTCTGAATCTGTCTTATATGATCGTGGGGGAGTAGAATATAAAATTAAAGCTTATGGTGATTGGTTAGTTAAGAAAGAAGGTGAAATATCAGGAAAAATTGTAATAGAAAAGCTAGAAGATCCTGTATATCCACTGATGAAAGGCCTTTCTTCATTATCTCCTTATTTAACCGCTTATCATAAAGGACTAATATTTGGAAAACCAGAATTTGCCTTCACAGCCGATGATGATGTATTAACAAAAAAGGGAGAACCTTCACCAGGTTTTTATGTCCCTAGAAGAAATCCGATATTAACAGAAGTTTCTAATGAACATATTTTTAATGAAATACATGACCCATTAAACAATATATTAGCAGAAATTGCAAACATTGACTTGATAAAAGAAAAAGATCTTGAAAATTTACAAAAATATTACAGCAACAATCCAATTTATATTGCATTGGTTGGTGATGCTACTGTTCTACCTCAATATATTTATCAGAACTATGTGGAACCTGCTGATGTAGAAGAAACAGAATATTACATTGGCGGTGGGACTCCAAGCGATGTTATATATGGAAACATTGATCCTATACGTTATGATTGGTCTAATTTAGCAGGTGATAAATACACCAATTATCCAATGCAAGAAAATTTAGTTGGCAGAATAACTGGATGGGATTCCCAAGATGCAAGTGCCCTTATTGCTCGAACGGTTTTTTATAATGAAATTATTGATAGTTTAGGTGATTGGAAGGATAATTTTGGTCTTTTTATTGGTTCGGGTCAGGATTTTCAAAAACCATTTTTTAGATTCATAATCTTTGGAGATATTCTTGGTATGACACCTCATGGTGAACCAATGAAATTTACAACAGGTTACGGTGAAATTAGTGGAAAGCGAACTGAGGAAGAAGTGGTAAAACCTATGGGATTCAACTTATACGCGTTATATAATGAAGAAGCAATGCGAGAAGGATTCAGTAAAGAATCTATTAATAGGATTAAAAAAGTAACACTGCTAAATAGATTATTCTTCAATAAGCGTCAAATTAGTAACATAGTAGGAGAAGGCTCTGTTCAAGGCGAAGAGACAATGGAAAAAAGTAATTTTATTTGGGCAAATGCTCATGGTAATCAGCATGGTTTTGGTATGTCTGGAATAGATTTGACAGCAGCAGGTTTTGGAGGTCGTTTTATATATGGATTTCTTAAGCAATTTCTACCTGTTATGATGGGAGGATTTGCAGGACCAGGAGCTGCATTAAGTGCAATTGGTGAATATAACAGCAGGAGTGTCGAAAATATTGAATTTGGGCCGTCATTTATGTGGCTTGAAAGTTGTATATGTGGAAAAATTGATGGTATTTACCCAAAGACAAACGTTGGGCAAGCATTGTTGCATGCTGGGGTTACATCATTAATTGCATCGCCAACTGGTTCAAATATTGCAGGCGGTTACATAGAGCCAAAAACTAGAATGTACGACACACCAATTTCTGTATTTCTCGCTCGAATGAAAGCAAATAGAGATGCTAAACAAGGTATCTTTCCAGAACCACATTTCGGTTACAAGATATATACAGATTTGTGCGAGGATTTAAGAAAAAACAATGTAAGTATAGGTATGGCCCTTAGAAACGCTAAAAATAAATATTTACCTGCAGATGCTGATTGGGAACTTTGGTGGTCACCACCACTAATAAGAACAGGTAATTTACTTCTTAATCAAGAAATTATAAATAAATATAGTAAAAGAGTAAAAAGTACTGATGGTTCTGGCACCGGTCCTATGTTAGAAAATAAATACACTTCGTACCAGGAGTATCTTCTTTTCGGTGATCCAGCATTCAACCCATACGAACCAATAAATGAAGGCGGTTAATAAGTTATAAACTCAAACAATTGGTTAGTTTGCTTTAAAAAAATTAGTCGTTTTTTTTACTTCTTTTTCTTTTTATAAAATACAATAGCTAGTGCTATCAAAGTTGTTATCGTAGCTCCTATAATAATATAGTATAAGTTATAATTATAATTGTTTGAATTGGAATTTAAAAAAGAATTGTTATTTGCTACTTCTAAAGGTGTATCTATGTAAACTCGAATTGCATATTCACGTTCAAAAATTTCCCCCCCTGCATCATTATCGTCCAATTGAAAAGTAACCCATACTTCCCAATGTTTATCTAATATTTCTTTGTTTTCTGGAATATCCAGAAAGATATAAAATTTCCCAATATCTGATGGTGGTATTGTCATCCATTTTGGTTCCACATGAACCCATGATAAATCAGGAATTAATGTTCTATTAGGCCTAAGGTAAGAGGCCGGGTTTGGATTTTCTATATACCATGTTGTGTTTATACTGTAGTTGTTGTTATTTATTATAGTTATATTCCTTGAGGTGTTGCCTTGTATGAACTTATTTTCCATTGTAATATGTAGTTCTAGCGGGTCAAAAGTAACTGTTGACTTTCCTAGCATAGGCAGAAATAACGTTATCAATAGTATTATGGACAAAATAAGTGTTTTTTTCATATCTCATTTCTCCAAGATTCATTTATAATTAATCATTAGAAAGGAGTCTGTCTACCTGTTTCTCTATCTCACTTATATCTCTTAATTTATTTGTTTTTTCTTCTGGGGACACTGTTTTTTCTTCTAAAGATGTTATTTTTTCCTCAGAGGGGATTACTTCTTCCTTTCTCTCTATTGGAGTGTATTTGATTTGTTTTTCTAGGTGACGTAGTTGTTCCATGTAAACTTCTACATCTTGTTGTATATGATGTAAAAGGTTCTTTGTTTGGCTAATCATTTCAGTTGATTCCATATCAACTAGACTTGTTAGTAAAGGTTTCTCAGAGGCTTGAGGTTTAATAATTTTCCTTGGTTTTTTAAATATCTTGAATTTATTGATTATATATGTTTTATAGTGGAAAGTAAAAATTATTATTGTAAATATTAACAATAGAGCTATAACTATCCAAATTATTATTGGCAATATTTGTTCTTCCTTATATGGATGTATGGATCCATCTGCTGCGTTGTAGATATAATCCCATATGTCATCTCCATTTTTATCAATTAGATAATTATCGTTGTGTTTTTCTATCGCTGTTGTACTATCAGTGATGGGTTCGTAAAAAATGTCGTAGATATTATCTTGTGTCAAATCTACTATATAGTAAGATTTTTCGGCGATATAAACTTTCTTTGCATCTAATCCATTCTTTGGATTTGATCCAAGACGTTCTTCAATTGTATCAACTAAATAGTCATCGTCATCGTCTACATCACCTATGTATTTTCCTGAAGGTGAATCTTCATCTGGTACACTATCGTTATCCGTATCAAGTGGGTGTCTGTTTGAATCCTTTGTATCGGTGTTATAGGCTCGTTCCATTTCGTCACTATACCCATCGTTGTCATCATCCTCGTCGATAGAATCAGGTATACGATCTAAATCTGTGTCTAATGGATAGTTGTCTATATCATTTGGATTAGTACCATATTGTTGTTCCTCTTCATCTGACCATCCGTCACCATCTGTATCTATGAAGGTTGTGTCAATAGAGAAAGTAACAGTGGAGTATCTACTACTTGTATTATCAATGCCAATTGCTCTTACATAGAATGTATGTACACCATTTGCCAGATTATATGGAGATGTCCAGCTTGTGGTATCGCCAACATACATTTCGATCATGCTGTTTATTTTAACAGAGTATCCTTTTACACCTTTAATATACACTGATGGGTTCCAGGTAAATGAAGGTGTATCATCCCATGTTGGAGTAACTTGTTCTACACCTGTAGGTAATGTTATTTCATCAGGAAGGATAAGGGTGGTTAATGGAAATCTATCAATATTTTTCTCAGAAATTTTATAGGGGGTATCTCCAATTTTATCCCCATTTGTATCCTCGCCAGTGTATTGACTCCAATAGTTTCCTTTGATACCGTTATCCCATGTGTTATTTCCTTCAGCCTCTGCGTCTATATCATTTTTCCAGAAGTTGTTAAGGTAAATGAGGTTATTGTTTGAATTTTGCCATATAATCAAACCTAAGTCATTAACATAAATATTGCATTTAGATACTAAGTTTTTATGTGAATTAATGCGAATATCGACTGCAATTTCGTTGTTATAAATATTACAGTTGAGAATCTTGTTGTTATTCGATCTTACGAGTGTTAATACTCCTGCAGTAAATCCATATATGTTACAATCCTTAATTGTGTTATTAAGTCCTTGTACCTCTATGCCAGTACCAGTTGAATCGATTCCTATTATATTACAATTTGATACAATGGCGTAGGATGCTCTTATCCTTATACCAATATTTTTCTTGGCAGCTTCTATGATTGAGTGGGAGATATTGCACCAGTCACTATTTGGTGTAATAAATATAGCATATTCTCCAGGATTTATCATTTTAATATTGTGGATCTCTACATGTGAGCTGCTTAGGATGAAGCCGTTTTCGCCTCCGCAATTAATTATTGTATTAGTTTCTTTGTCTCCCACTATCGTTACTTTTTTCTGTATTTCTAGGTTGTTTTCTGAATAAATTCCTTCTTTAATTCTAATTATGTCGTTGGAGTTGGCGTTATCAATGGCATCTTGAATTCTAATATATTCTCCACTTCCGTTAATATCAACTATCAATATTTCTTGAGATGTTGGCGGTACTGAATGTACCGTATATGAAACAGATATAGACGTGAATAAGAATAATGTTAAGAAGACAATTACTTGGACTCCTAGTTTTCTGTTCATTTCTCCCCCCTTTCATTTTTCTTTTTCCCCATAGTCCGTAGGAGTCCTTTTTCTGTTAGATAGATTAGGACCATGTTTTTGACTACTTCAGCTTCAGAATTTCCTAGTTCACCTACTTGTTGTTTTATTATCTCCCGGATAATTGGGGGGAAACCGACAGGAAACCTCTGAATTTTGCCCATTAATGAGTCATATATGAATCACTTCTTTATATAATTTGTCATCATTTAAGTTTTATATATGAATCATATTTGAATCATATATGATTCACTGAGGGAGAAATATTTCAAAAAAATAATATCATTATTGTTTTACTAAATACTGGATTTTAATAAAAAATTTAATTTTTGAAAATATTCAGATTGCCAACAACGAAAAAAATCATTTTAATATTAGAAAATGAAAAAAATTTATTTTTGAAATACAATTTATTTAATCTTGGATTCGCTCTCTTTCTTTTCTTTAATGTAGAACATAGCTGCCTTATACGGCTTAATATTCCTTTTCTTTTTAAAATAAAATATAGTTAAAAATAATATCATCAAGCTAATAATAACGCCAAATATAGAATATAAAACATAAGTTGCAGGGAAAGTCCATGAAGTTTTCGTACTTTCGGGAGTGTGAATAAAAAGTTTTACAGCCAACTGCATTTGAAGCACCATACCTCCCAAAACAGATTTAAGTTTTGGAGTTACGATGACCCATACCTCCCATTTTTCATTGTAATGTAACGTTTTTTTATCCTCCGGTATATCGACAATTACTTCGATTTCCTTGTAAGAATTAGCAGGAATATCTAATGTTTCAGAGGTGGCTTTAACCCAAGACAAATCAGGAATTCTTGTGTAATTTTCTTCAATTTCAAATGGATGTAATACTTCTAAATCCGCTGAAATCTCCTGAGAATAAGGGTTTGTTATCTTGATTTTATAATGAATTTCTTTCTCAGGATACTCATCAATTGTAATTATTAATTTTGCTGGAGATACTTTTACCCCACTTTTAACTATTGGAGAAGTTAATAGAAGGACGTTTCCTATTACTAATAGAAATATTAAGATTAACAATTTTAGTCTCCTCACATCCATCCTCCTATGTAAGAATTGAATTTACTTAAAAGAAAAAGAGTTATTTGTTTTTAAAATTTTCTAAAGAAACTATAGATTAATAGATTATCCAGATAAATTAGTTATAAATTTGAAATTTAAAAATATGAATCAAGTTAAAGTTGTTTATTTTATCTATTTTTTAAAGTATTATCTAGGCTATTGCTCCTGTTATATTGATTCTGGTTGTTTGCCAGCCAAAATCTGTGGAACCACCACCGAGTTCCAAATTAATACCAAATGTTACAGTTCCGCCACCACCAGTTAAAGAATTAATCCAAGATGTATTAGAATTGGTGATCTGTTGAGCATTGCTACCTGTAACATTTAAACAATACTCATCCTGACCTGGATTACCAGTATTTTCAAGAGTCATTTCCCCACTATCTGTTGTTGTATTTGAAAAAATGTATACATCTGCGTCTATAGTACCATTGTTATAAAGCGTATAAGTAGTATCTGTTGCTCCCTCCGTAGGCCAGTTAGCTGAAGATGAAAATGTAACAGTACTAAAATTCGCTGTTTCTGGCCACACGTCTAAATCTATGGCTCCTTGGGGGTCAAAAGTTACCGTAATTTTATCTGAAGTTGCGGCAAGAGCTAAAGGCGTAATAGCTGAAATGAACATAACTGAAATTAACAAGACAATGATTTTTCTAATTCTCATGTTTACATCCCATCCTTTTTTGCATCCCATTCTACTACACTCTCGATTATTTTACATTATGATTTAATCTAGAGTGCAGAGTTAAAATCATGGTTAGGGTTTTTATACCTTTCGTTATTTTGATTTTAAATAAAGAAATAGCCCTAGGAAAAAAATATTGTGTTGTTTTTGTTAATTTTTACTATTTATTATTAGGGATAATAACTATTATTATCTGTTAAAAATTCGATTTCATCAACCTGTCTTTCTATCTCATGTATATTTTCGAGGTAATCTTTGTTTTTATTGATAGTGTTTGTCTCTTTATTATTTTTATTTTTTCGACGACGTTTGAATATTATTATGAAATCAAGTATAGTTGCAATGATAGCAAGAATTATTATCCAGGGTATTGGCAACTGATACTCTTTTTCTTTTTTAGTTTCTGTTTCACGAATATAAATTGATAAAACAGCGGAATTGCTTAGGTTATCATTATCAACAACCGTTAGATATACAATATAATTCCCAGGTTTTGTATATGAATGAATAGGGTTTTTTAGATATGAAATATTTTTATCACCAAAATGCCAGGTGTAATTAACTATTATTCCATCAGGATCGTAACTACCTGTGCTATTGAAGGTAATGTTTACATTTGTAAAACTTGTATATGGACCATTGGCTCTTGCTACTGGAAGTTGTAGATGTGGTTCTAATTGTTTTATTATTATAACGTTGGTGTCTGTTGAAATAGCGCCGTGTTGATCCCTTACTTGTAGTTTCACGGTATAATTACCTGGTTTAGAATAAGTATGTGTTACGATCACGTCTTGTATCCAATCGATATCAAATAATCCATCGTTTTCAAAATCCCACCGATAGTGAGTAATAGTTCCATCAGGATCGAAACTGTAATTAGCAGAAAAAATTAGTGTTTGGTTAACATATCCAAAAAGTGGTCCAGTTATATTTGCATTAGGAGGTTGATTTAATATTGGAGGGATAATCTCACCCGATCCTCCTCCACTCGTATATCTTGTTGTAAATGTCCATGTATTTGATCTATTTTCATATTGTGAATCATTAGCTATTGCATACCACTGGTAGATTGTTGCACCTTCTAATCCGCTCCATATAACTGAAGCATTTGACCAATCTGATGTTACATTGTAATCTATTCCAATTAGGGAATCGTCTGATGCATCGTAAAAATATACATCAACAGTGTTGCTAGTTTCGTCATATACAATTACACTGAGTGTTACTGTGGTATCGATATCAGTTGCTCCATTTGGAGGATTTGGATTTATTGGTTGTGAAGGAGGTTGGTTAATTGGATAAAAAGAGGTTATAATTTGATCGTTAGCAATAGTTTTTGGTATTGAGAATAGAATAGAAATTAAGATAATAAATGCAAAAGTAAGTAAGGGATTTTTTCTTTTTTCCCTTTTTTTTCGTTTCATTTCGTTTCCATCCGTTTTTTATGTTGGATTTTTCAATACCAAGATTTATATTGATAATTGATAGCACGATACATTCTCCTATTTATCATATTTAAAACTAATCTGATAAACTTGCAAATTGGGGAATTTGCATTTTGATAAAATTGCGAATAGAGACTTTAATTTAAACATAAAAAAATATTAATATCAAAATAATATTATATAAATTAAATGAAAACAAACAAACAAAAAAATGCATTACACATAATTCTAATAAGTTTTTTACTCTCTACATTCATAATAATTGCCACCACTCCAGTACATGAGGCTGCTCACTGGGTGATGTCAGAAATTGACCCATATTGTGTGCCTGTTGAACTTCATCTTTTTGATGATCAATCTTTACAAAAGGGACGACACATTCTTTCATCAACCCTCGGGTATGTTATAATAAAAGAAACTTATCCTGGATCCTTTAAAGATAGACCCAATTGGATTGACCCAATTCAAGAAATAATATGTGTTTTTTTACAGATTGTATTAACATGTATAATTGTTTCAAAGACACTCGTATTTTTATTCAATAAACAATAAAATAAAATATTAAATTAAAATTTTTGAATTGAAGTTATAGAATGAATTATGATGCTATAGATTTAAAATAAATAGTAAAGGACATCGGATCACCTGTAGATGATGCAGTAGCCATTGTCATTTTTAAATCAAAAGTTTGTCCATCATTTATCGCAAGGTTTGTAACAAATGTATCATATGTAGTGTTAATAGCGGTCCAGCTACCACCACCGCTTTTGTTATATTGAAGTGTAAAGTTATTATAGCCAGGTGCTAGGGTAAGATTCCATCTACCTCCAGTACTATCATTGGTTGCGTTGCTTGCCTTAATTAAGATATCAAGAGCAAGATTACCCTCGTTTGTTAAGTTAAAATAGAAACCCGATGTTTCATTAGAGGTTCCTATCCATACACTTCCTTGGTTCCATTGCGGTGGTGTAACATTTATAGTTTTGTTCTCAATCCAATAGCATTTAGCATCAGCACAACCAGGAGGTGGTTCATCTACTGATCCGACTTTTTTTCCTATACTGTAGAATTCATAATAACCAGTACCATTTGGGAAGTCAAAGCTCCAGTTCCACGGACTGCTGGTATCAGGATTGCTTGAATCATACCATATTATCCATTCGTTTATCTCCTCAACTCCCGCACTAATGAAGGCACTTGGAGAGTTTATAGTATTATAACTTGTGTTTATCCAACTAGCATTTCTTACACCACATGATATTCTAATTTCGTCAATAACTCCATCAAAGTATTGACCAATGTGTAATTTCCCTGTATTTGTATCAATAGATAATGTACCATTTTTGCTTGATTTAAAAACTCCATTGAGATACAATTTTTGTTCATCTTCTTTATCATAAGTTAAAACAATATAGTTCCAACCAGGGGAATGTGGCGCTGAAACACTCTGACCATTGATAGTACCGAAAATATTTGAACCATCAGCATCAATTCCATAAGCATTATCTTTACTAACACCTTTATTTGTAGTGATTGTAATTGTTCTAAATACACCTTCATATTGGTTTGCTGGATGGCCCCTATGAGTTAGTACATAAGTATTATTCACTGCGTGTAAAACCTTTAGATTATAGCCATAATAAATATTCCATTCAAACCATTCCAATGGGTTGCCGTGTATTTTGCCATTATTTGATATCTCGAAGCTCTGAATTATACCATCTCCTCCAGTACCTCTGAATACAACACCATATACATGATCTCCAAGTTTAAGCACCTCGTTTTCTGTAAAGGTAACTTCAAATTTCTTCAATCTATCAGTTACCTTGGATTCAGTATCAGGTAATATTTGACCTGCAGAAGAAATATTAAGAGTTATAATCTCACCATCAGTGCTACTACCTGCGTAAAATATAGCATAAGTCTGATTACAAATATGTATCATATTAGCATAATATCCATAATCAGTATCAAATTCAAGACTATCGATATCGTTTGAATTAATTGTTCC
>Ga0209427_10000925_pt1 | contig 32866 bp, 21 predicted proteins | sample DeeMarSWOR136_30_FD_187465 | JGI IMG/M metagenome (GOLD analysis project Ga0209427, IMG submission 187465) | Marine sediment microbial communities from White Oak River estuary, North Carolina - WOR-1-36_30 (SPAdes) (version 2) | ecosystem: Environmental > Aquatic > Marine > Intertidal zone >...
CTCACTATAGAATTGTTCCTTGTGTCGTTCTGCGTATTTTCCAAGCTTTTCGGCGACCTCCGGATATTCTTCCAGCACGTTCGTGGTTTCGTACGGGTCCTTCTCCATATCGAAGAGCGAAAGCTCAATCTTCTCTTGTCTGTACTTTCCCGGCATGCCGTCTTTGCCCGGCTCGACTAAAGTTCGGTACGTATGTGGAAGATGTAGTTTCCACCGCCCGTTTCCACTGATGACGCCCTCGAAATTCCTGCCGGTGGAAAACGGGTAATACACGTGCGGATTTGTCGCACCGGGTATTCCAGCGATCAGGTCCCACACGTTTCTGCCGTCGACCGGATTCTGGGGCAGCTCGGCTCCGGCCAGGTGTGCGAGCGTCGGGAGCATGTCGATCGTGCCAAATGCTTTGTTTGAGATCGTGCCCGGCTTGATCTTCCCAGGGTACTTGATGATACAGGCGCTGCGAGTGCCGCCATCGAAGCTGGTTCCCTTCGCCTCGCGGTAGGGTGTCTTTCCGGCGTGGTTGCCGTAGGAGATCCACGGGCCGTTGTCCGAGGAGAAGAATACGAGTGTGTTGCCCTCGACGCCGTTAGCCTTGAGTGCCTTCATAATCTGACCGACGGACCAGTCGATCTCCATCATCACGTCGCCATACAGGCCGGTGCCGGATTTGCCTTTGTATTTGTCGCTGCAAAACAGCGGGACGTGCGGCATCGAATGAGGCACGTAGAGGAAGAAGGGCTTGTCCCTGTTTCGATGAATAAAGTCCACGGCGTGCTCGGTGTACCAGGTGGTGAGCATTGGCTGGTGTTTTTTGGTGACGCGCTCGATGGTCACCTTGCCGTTGTCCCAGAACTCGAGCGGGTATTTACCCCAGTACTCGGGATTGCCCGGATGGAACTCCCACATATCGTTGGAGTACATCAAGCCGCACGATTCGTCGAATCCGCGTGCCGGCGGGCGTGTGTCGGGTTGGTCGCCAATGTGCCATTTGCCGAATACGGCTGTAGTATATCCTCGCGCTTTCAAAACCTGTCCGATTGTCGCGTATTTCGGATCGAGCCCCCGGGCTTTGGGCCCGTGCGCTCCGAAAACCTTTGTCCGGCCTGGATAACAGCCGGACAACAGCGCCGCTCGCGATGCCGAGCAAACCGCCTGCGGGACATAGAACTGATGAAAGCAGCAACCCTCCCTGGCAAGCTGCTCGACATTCGGTGTCTTGTACGAAGGCGTACTAAATGGCTGAAAATCGGCCCAGCCGGAATCGTCCAGGAAGATCATCACCACGTTCGGTGGTTTGGTATTCTCTCGGCCCCGGCCGATGCGAGGCAATCCCATCGTCGCCACCGACAACGCGGCGGCCTTGAGAAACTCTCGGCGTGTCTGTTTTGTTTTCACGGTATGTCTCCTTTCGGATAGCACTTACTTCAGCACTGGACTCGTAGTGCCTAAAGTTAAGAGTGACTAAAGTGCCTAAAGTTGAGAAGGTCGCTGACACGCTTTAGACACTTTAGCTCACTTTAGTTCATTTTAGTCACTTGACCTCAGCTCTCTGATCTTGATGTTGCGGAACCAGACGGGCGCCCCGGCGTGTTTACCTTGCAGGCCGATCTTTCCTTTCGTTGGAAGTTTGGCGAGCGGCTTGCTCAGCCACGATGGAATCTCCGAGCCGTCAGGATTGGTCTTGGCGGATGTCCACAGGCTCATGTCCATCGACGTAACGTGCTCGCCGTTGAGTATCACGTCGATCTGCTGGTCCCTGCACCGTATCGTGAACCGGTTCCACTCGCCCGGTTTCTTGACGGTCCTTTTCGATGCCGCCAGACGACCGAAAATCGCGCCGCATTGCCACGTCTTGGGCGCCTTTGCCCATTGCTCGGCGTAATCGTCGGCGATTTGGATCTCGACCGAATTGGGAATCCAGTTCTTGATATCCGTGCAGTACACGATGACGCCGCTATTGGTCCCCGGCGCGTTCTTGAATTCCAGGTCCAAGATGAAATTGTCGTAATCCTTCGTGGTCCAGATCGCCTGATCCTCGCTGGCCGTAAGAACACCGTTCTCAAAGGTCCAGATGCCTTCCGGATAAGTGGCATTTGATAAGTCCGATGTGAACAAGTCCGGCCAACGGTTCGTGTTGGGATGCGTTCTGCGCCTGTCGGAACCGGCCCTTCCGCGCTCGGCTTCATTGCTTTCGGGGACTTGAATGGTCGGCTCGCCTTTTAGAAATCCGAGAGAGGCAAGGAACTTATCTGTAACGATGAGCGTTCGCTCAAGCCACGGCGAGCGGTTGAAGAAGCCGTGGCCCTGGCCTTCGGCGATGTATTTGTCCGCACGTACGCGCAGCGCTTCGGCCTTTTCCCAATATTCATCGCCAAAGACTTTCAGTCGGTCCTCGGTACCGAACAGAATCAATGCGGGCGGGGTCTTTTTGTCCAGGTGCAGTGTCGGTGAGATTTTGCGGGCGAGCTGTTTGTCGCCGTCAATGCGTTCCAACATCTGTTCATGGTCAAAGTTAAGAACCGGATTGAATAAAACCATTGCCTGTGGAATCGTCGAGATCGACAAGTCGTCGCTATCGGCCTCGACGCTTTTCGGGATCATCGTACAGGCTGCCAGATGACCACCGGCCGAGCCACCGGAGGCGATCAGCTTCTTCGGATCAATGCCCAACCGTTTGGCGTTCCGGCGCATCCAGCGGACGGCGCTGCGTGCATCCTCAACGCACTTGTCGGGCGTTACGTTATCACGACTCTTGACTCGATAGTCGGCCCGTGCAGCCACCATGCCGCGCCCGGCAAGGTATTCGGCCTGCTTTTGAAATTGACCGACGCTTCCGCTCCGCCAGCCTCCTCCAAAAAAGAATACAATCGCAGGGCGCATGTCACTGGCCTTCCAGTCGGGCGGATAATGAACGTGAATCTTCAGCTCTTTATCGCCGACTGTTTTATACGTCATGCTCTTGACTTCCGTTGGTGCCTGTGCTGTAAAAGCCACGCTATTGACCAGTATGAGGATGGTCATCGTAATGAGCAGTTCTTTTTCGGTGTGTGTTTTTTTCGTTCTTATCATGGTTTTCTCCTTTATCAGAATGTGTCGCGGTCGGTCTAAGATACCAGCGCCGCCTCGAATATTCAAGTCTCCTGAAGTGGTTCTTCCTATGGTGTCACAATCGCGCTTTCCAGGTCGAGATGATCGGCGATCTTCTGTATGGTTTGGGCGTGGTGTCCGACACCCAGCGCGAAGTGGTGGGTCGGTCCTTCCACCACCCAGCGTTTGAGGAAGGTCCGGACATCCGGCTGAAAGAACCCCCGGGTATTCGTATTGCCGGTCGGGGGAACGGGGCCGCATGCACTTTCGCCCTCGGCGAGAATGAATTTGAACTTCCCGTTAGCCGTACTGCCAACACTGAGCATCGTGATGGGACCTTCCTTGATCCGAAACTCTACGCTGGCACCGGAACCCGGTTTGCCGTGATATTTGGAGAGGCTGCGCAGGACGGGCTTGCCGTCGGCGATATTGATATGATGCGGTCCGTCGTGTCCCACGAGGACAAAACCCTCGTTGAAATCGATGGGATGAAACTCCGCAAAGCTTCCTCCAATGTCGAGGCGGTCCATAATGAGCATGGCGATGCAAGTCTTCAAATCGGACTCGCCACACATGGGAAATCCGGCGGCGGTCAGCAGCGAATTGCCCACGATCAAATTCGTGACCAGTTCCCGCATGGGGCTGTTTTCTTGGCCTTCGTAGTAGTACGCCAGCCCGTCCAGATCGTACACTTCGATGAACTTGTCCAACGCGACGGCCACCCGGGCCGCGACCTGGAGGTCTTTATCCGTGAGTTTCTCCGTGATGGGATCGGATTTCGGATCGGGCGTATCGAAAAGATAAAGAATCTCCGATTTTTTGTCCTCAATCTCTTTTTCGGTCACCGTCCGTTCCATCTTCAGCAGCTCGTCGGCCTCGGTCTGAACGATGTGACAGCCAAACGCCGCGGTTAGTGACGTATGGTCGGTTTGCATATCCAGCATGTGTTCGATGGGATGGCCGAAATGACCGATCCGGGCACGCTTGAGATCGTGCAGGACCATGGCAATATTGCACCACTCCACGATTTCACGATCTGCTACTGGGTCATCGTCGAGCGCGCCCAGAATAACAGGCGGCGGCTTCTTGCCCATGCGGATGGCCACGCCGGTAAATTCTGGCACGGAGCAGATATCATCATTGCACAATTGCATGTACGTGGAGACCCTGGAATAATCCAGCGCCTTGAGTGGCTGGAGAGCGACCAGGACCACGGGGATGTCCAGTCCACGGATGATCGCACCGAATGTCGCCGACGTGGCGTACGTGAGCATGTGGCAGAATACCAGGTCGAGATCGGCGGCCTTGAGTTTGGGCAAAAGGGCGTAGGCTGAGGCCGCATCATCAATGATACCGAAATCCGTGACTTCAACCTCGTGGGATTTGATCCGCTCGACGAAGATATGCAGTTTGCGCTTCAACTCATCGAGCAGGCCGTCGAATTGAGGCCAGTATTTATGGAAGCCCACACCGAAAATGCCGACGTTGGCCGTTCTTTTTTTTCTGCGTGTCACTTTCATTTATCTACTCACTCCTTGCTCTTAACAGCAGGGTATCTTTCAGCGCGGATTCAGGCGGTCGGGGGAAGCAGAGACTCACGAGGGCCCCTGTGATGAAGGTTGGAAAGATCGTAAAAGCGCCGAACCACCACTTGGGGATGTCTGTAAAGACCCAAACGATTAGGAGGCAGACAAGCCCGGCTGCAAGGCCGATGAGGACGCCCGCCAGATTTGCGCGCCGCATCAGCATCCCCAGAAGATAGATGGCCAGCAACATGCCCAGCGAGGTCCCCGCGATAGCCATAATGATGTCGATGACCGTCTTGCCAAGAACAGGGACGAGGATCGCCGCACCGATGACCACGACGCCCAGTCCGGAAGTCAGGGCACGACTCACCTTCAGGGGCAGTTCCTTGCCGGACAGCCAGTCGTACACAAGGACCGAGGTAACGCCGTTGATTCCGCTGTCTATGGTGCTCATGGCCGCCGCGAACAGCCCGGCCAGAATGAGCCCCACCAGTCCAATACCAGGCAGTTGCGTAGAAACAAAGTAGGGCAGGATTTGGTCTTCTTTCACAATCGCGGCACCGGCTTCAGGTAGCCCCGGTCCTCCCGCCTGGTTGTAGAACGCGAACAGTGCCGTACCGACCAATAAAAAGAGCAGGGCAAGAGCGGCGTTGATCGCCGCACTGAGCACCACCATCGCCCGCCCCCCGGCGAGCGTGCCCGCGCAGACATAGCGCTGGATCATGTTCTGGGAGACGGCGTAGCCGGGCAGATACATGAACAGGCCATAGGCCGCCGCGGTGAAAATGGTGTTCCTTCCCGTGAAGTTCTCTACTGATAGAAGTTTGGTGTTCAGATGGAACATTTGAAATTTGTTATTTTCGGTCGCAATCGACCAGAAAGCGGACCAGCCTCCTTCGATCCGGCCGACGGCCAGGAACAAAACGGCGATAATGGCCCCGCCGAGCACGAGAGCCTGCAGGACATCGGTCCAAATGACCGCTTTTAATCCGCCCAGGACGGTATAGACCGTAGCAAAGGCCCCGATGCCGACGAGTACGAAGAAATACTGCGTCTCGCTGAGCCCCAGGACGGTTTGTAAAGTCAGGGCCATTGCATAGAGCATGGTTCCCATCCATCCCAGGGCATACACACAGTACAGAACCGATCCGATACGCTGGACGGGCAGGCCAAAACGCCGGCCCAGATATTCGTATCCGCTGCTGACTTTCAGCCGGACGAACATCGGCACGAACACCCACCACAGAATGGGAGTGATGACGAACGGGATAAACAGAATCGTCAGGTAGAAGCTGAAATCCTGGTAGGCCCCGCGCTGAGGCAGTCCCAGGAAGGAAATGGAGCTGAAACTGGTGGCGAACATCGAGATCCCGACCACCGTCCAGTTCATACGCCTACCGCCGATGAAATAATCCTCGTTATTCTGCTGCCCCTTCGCGCTTCTGAGCGCCAGGCCAAAGACCACCGCAAGATATACGATGCAGACGCACCAATCAATAAGGCTTAAATCGGTCATGCCGTTCTGGATACTTGTTCATCGCACGTCAAAATTCTTTGTGGCTCCGGCGGTGGCGTAAATCTCAGCGACTTTTTCCAGCGCATCACTGCGATCGCCGTAAACGGTCAATGCACGCGGAGCGAGCATACCCAGGGTATCGGGAACGTCACATACCCTCAGGACATTGAGAAATTGAGGGGCGGCAGCGTCCATGTGAGACAAGGGCGGCTTGTTCACGATCGCGCCGGCAATCTCAGGTTCCCACAGCGCCGCGTAGGCCGTCAGCACGCCAGCGGCGCCGTCGCCGGACACGTAAACGGGAATACGGCCTTCATATTTATCGTGAAGATAACGAGCGGCCGCGATGATGTCCCAAACCCGCCCGGTATCCACCGTGCGTCCCAACAAGACATGGGAACGTTCGACGTAATTGGGTGGATTCTTGCGGGTCCAGCGGGTTTGGCCGACGCCTCGTGGACTGCAAACGTACACATGGGGATTCGGCTCGTTCACAAGACGAAGCCAATCAGTTGTTGGCTCATTTGAATCGGGACCTTGAACCACCATCACGATGCACTTGGGATTCTTGACGGATTTGGATTTCGTATTTTGTTGCAGCCGGACTTCGATACCGGACTCCGACTCAAGCCTCACATCGTCCGTCTCTATTTCTCTGAGCAACGTAGCGGGGGGAATTCTCTCCGGAAAACATCGGAACGTAACACGGCGAAGTTCCGCCATAATCTTGGCTTTCCAACTTTCATAATGACCCTCCTCTGGAGGCTTCACGTAAGCCATCGGCACGAAATGCCGGTCAATCGTCGTATTCAATTCGTCCTTGGGGATGTCGGAGTCATTCGGGAATACGCGCAGCTTCTCCGGCTCGATGGGATGCTGCCGGTTATTGCCGGAGCCCGTCACCAGATCCACCTCGCTGTCCTCGACGACCCGCGCGTCATTGTTCAAGTGCATGTTGATGAAACGATAGGCCGCCTGGCGGATGTCCTGCCGGTAGGCGTGCCCCCCGATGCTGACGACGCTATCGACGAAGTCGCTGGCTCCGTACAGGCTGTAGAGGCGCTCCAGCCGGTTGATGACGCGCTCGTTGGCATCCATCGGAAAGATGCGGTCCGCGTCGCTATTGACGAAAAGAAGCGGTCGCGGCGCTATCAAGGCGGCGATGCGCGTCCAGGGCCACTGAAACGTGTTATACAGAAACATGCAATCGCAATGCCCGTTGATGACCCGATTGGGCACGTAGGACATCAGATCGGCCATGCCGCTTACCGGCACGGCCACTTTCGCCCGTTCGTCGGCCGCCGCGATCCAGAAGGTCGCCGCTCCGCCCCCGCTGATTCCCGTTACAGCAATGCGTTCGGGGTCCACATCTGACCGGCTGATAAGGTAGTCGACCCCTCGAATGCCATTGAGACACTCCACGCCTGCGGGAGTATATCCCCGCGAATGCCACCACCAGCGCCCCTCGCGGTACGTCCCATGGTGAATAGCCGCAATCTCACCTAACTGCAGCGTGTCGAGGACCAGGCAGATGTAACCATGCCGCGCGAACCATATGCCGTGCGACTGATAGGCGGTCTTGTTGCCGTCTCGTCCCCGAAAAGAATGGCCGCAGACGTACAGCACGGCGGGCAGGCGCTGGCCTTTGGTGACGTTCTTGGGTCGGTAGAGGTTGGCGCTGACGTAGAGCTTGGGCCGGCTCTGATAGTGCAGCATGTCCACGGTGTAACCGTCACCTTGAAGCGTCCCGGTGATCGTCGCTTTGAGCGGCGTCTTCTCCGGTATCGGCGCCAGGCCCAGCATATAGAAGTATTCCTCCCTATATTTGGGACGGAGTCGCTTCCAATCTTCGACAGACTCAGCATTTTCCAGGAATCGTCCATGGATCGCTTCCGTCTGGCGCGCCAGGTACGCCTGGATCATCTCATCGCCCGGCTGGCCCCGATCGGGCGGGCCGTACGCCTGGCCGTTTACTTTGGGGTTCCCATTGAGAAGTATTGCACTGGTCAGAACTGCCAAGGTCCGAAGTCGCATGATTCAATCTCCTAAAAATCCCTGTCGGTATATGGGCTGTGACAGCACTTGAAACGATTATATAGATGTATCTGCAGCTTGCAATGATTCGCTGTATATCGTATATCGTATGTCGTTCGACGACCGACGAATCTACAAGGAGCATGACCATGAATCACAAGAATCGTAGGGATTTCATTAAGTCGAGTGTTGGCGGCACGGTTGGCTTTGCATTGGCGGGCCTAGGAACAAGGCCCAACGCCGCAGAAGGGGCGGACCCACGAACCGTTCGTATTGGCATCGTCGGCATGGGCGGACGCGGAAACAGCCTCATGGGCAACCTGCTCCTGATGGAGAATGTTGAGATTCGCGCCCTGTGTGATCTGTCGGCACAGAAAGTCGCCGCGGCTCAGAATCGGGTCATCAAGGCAGGGCAATCCAAACCCGCCGGCTACGCGGAGGATGAGCAAACATATAAGAAATTGATGGATCGGGAGGACCTCGACGCGGTCATTATTGCTACGTATTGGGAGTGGCATGCTCCGATGGCCGTCTATGCGATGAAGGCGGGCAAATACGCCGGCGTTGAAGTGCCTGCCGCTTACAAGCTTGATGAGTGTTGGGAGCTGGTGAAAACCCATGAACAAACCCGGGTGCCGTGTATGATGCTGGAGAACTGGAGTTTTCGCCGGGACAATCTCGCCGTTCTGAATATGATTCGACAAGGTCTCTTTGGCGAGATCGTTCATTGTCATTGCGCCCATTCACATGACTGCATCGATCATTGGTTCTTTGACAGGGCGACGGGAAAGGACCGCTGGCCGGCCAAGTTCCTGGTCAAGCGCAATCGGGACCAGTACCCCACGCATCAGCTCGGCCCCGTCCTGAGCTGGATGGATATCAACTGCGGGGATTGCCTCGACTATCTGACGTCCACGGCGACGAACTGCTTGGGCATCCATGACATGTTCGAACGCAAGTTTGGCAAAGACCATCCGGGCACGGCCAGAGAATATGCTCAAGGAGACATCGTCACGACCGTCATACGGACAAAGAAAGGGAAATCTATCGTCAGCAATTATGACATGCAACTGCCTCGTCCCTATGACAACCGATGGCTGATCCAGGGCACGCGCGGTTTGTATAACGAGCAGCGAAACGCGGTTTACATTCTCGATAAGAGTCCCCAGTACCACCAGTGGGAGGTGTTTGATCCTTACCAGGAAAAATACGAGCACACGTGGTGGAAAAAGGGCGCTCAGGGCGGGCACGGCGGCACGGACTTTCTCGAGCTTCAACAGTTCATCAAGGCGGTCCGCAACAAAACACAGACCCCCATCGACGTCTATGACTCGGTTGTCATGAGTGTGGTCGGCCCGCTTTCGGAACAGTCGATTGCTTTAGGCAGCGCACCCGTAAAGGTTCCCGATTTCACCCGCGGCGCTTGGAAGAGCCGAAGGCCCACTTTTGCCGTGGAAGCCTGATCCTGGGGCCCGGCGATTCTATTGGTTCTCGGGTGTATTGTATTTTTTCTCGCCCAAGCTGGACCACAGGCCGTAGTTCTGGTCGTGTACCCGGCACTTGCCCTCGCTCGTCCAGTTGTATCCGTAGTTGTACCCGAACCACAGGTATTTATCTCCGCCGCCGTTTTCGGTAGTAATAATGTATCGGGCCGCGACATTACCTACTCCCAGGACCTTGTCGCCGGGGCGAGTTTGATCTCCTTTGTTGGCATCGAAGGGTATCCAACCGTACGGGGGCAAATAAACCTCCACCCAGCGGTGAAAGACATCGTCTCTCCAGCCGTCGTCGCCGCGCCGGCTGACCGCTCCGACGTATCGAATCGGCACGCCCGAAGCCCGGCACAGCGCGATCATACAATACGAATATTCCGAGCATGAAGCCGTACCGCGCTTCAGGACCACCGGAGCCGGATTCCATCCTCCTATCGGCTTGAGATTATAGGTTAGATTCTGGCCGAGATAGTCCATCACCCGCCGTGCGATCCAGTAGGGATTCTTCTGGCTCCCGACAATCTGCCGGGCCAGCTTCTGGATGTACGAGTCCTTGATAAGATATTTCTCCGCGTCTTGAAGGTACTTGTCTTTGATTTCCTTCGGAATCTGATCGATGGTCCCCACCCTATCGGGATAAATGAAATACTCGGCGGCGTAGATGTTGGCCTTGACCTTCCAGCCCGCCCGGATAAGGCCGTAGCTGTCGATGTTGTTGTAGCTGAAATGAGCGATCTTCTGGCCCCAATCATCCTCGATGATTTCCGTCGGCTCCGAATCGAATTCAATGGGACCGAGCAGCGTTTGATTATCGCGATTGACCGGCAGCGGAAGATAGACATCCAGGGTATTGACGGTGCCCGGCCCGTAATTGCGAAACTCCTTGATAAAGTGCAGCGCCATCTGGCGCTTATCCCACTTGCTGAGGATATTCTTATCGAAAACCTTCACCTTATAAATCTGGCGATTCTCGTAATCCACGTTCCACAGGAATCCTTTGTCCCAGGCCAGTCCATAGGGCAGCGGTCCATAGCTGCGTAGCGACGAGAGGCACAACCCGTCCGCCGGATCAACGAGATAAATTCTGTCCTCGATTCGATCCGTCACCCACAGACACTTGCCGTCAAATGTCAGGCCGGTAGGTTCTCCCGCCGGGGAGTCAAAAAACCGAACGGCCGAACCATCCACCGGTGAAACTCTCATCAAGACGTCTTTCTTGTGATCGATGATCCAGAGAAACTTTCCGTCCCACCCAATATCTCGCGGATTGCTGGTGCTTGACTCGACCACCTTCGTTGCCTTGCCGGACCGTATATCCAGCCGGTACAACAGATTCTCCGCCGAATCGGTGTGCCACAAGCCTTCGCCGTCCCATGCCAGGCCTTCCGGCTCGTAGCCGGGCGTTTCAAAGCTTTTGACCACGTTGCCCGTCTCGGGTTCAATGGCGTATATCTTGTCGGTGAAAGCATCCGCAAGCCAAAGATGTTTCCCATCGAATGCCAGGCCTTTAGGGCACGGCCCCGGTGTCTCGATGACCTTCAGGACATCCCCTACATTCGCCCATGCGCCGGAAACGGCGATCAGCAACGTCAGTATGGCCACTCTGCTTGCTCTCATTTTGATCTCCCTGATTCGTGATACTGAAAAAACCTGTTTATCTCCAAATTATGACAAATCACATACGATAGACAATGATAATTTTCGTGCCGGAACAGTTGAAATGGGAAGTCATGCCATGTATCATATAAGGTAACAAATTCAAGAACAAAAATGAAAACATCAAATATCTATGGGTTCTCCGCAAGGAGTCCCTAGGACTATCATTTATTTTGGAGGTAACCATGTCTCAACCCGTCAACACATCAAATATCAACCGTCGAGAGTTTCTCAAACAAAGTGGTTCGCTTGCCGCCGGGGCCGCCGTCCTTGGACGTCTGGCGCCTGTCGCCTTCGCCGGGCAGGACCATACAATCCGTCTGGCTCTGCTCGGTTGCGGTGGTCGGGGCAGCGGCGCCGTCGGAGATGCCCTGAATGTTCCGAATGGTGGCCCCATAAAGCTGTATGCGATGGCCGATCTCCTGGAAAGCAAAATGAGCAGATCCTACGATGCCCTCCGGAAGAAGTTCGGCGACAGAATCGATGTGCCCCAAGATCGAAAGTTCATCGGTTTCGATGCCTATAAAAGAGCCATCGACATCCTCAGGCCTGGCGACGTCGCCATGTGCACGACGCGCTCCTATATCCGGCCGTTGCATGTGGAGTATGCCATCAAGAAAGGCATCAACGTCTTTATGGAAAAGCCGTTTGCGTCCGATCCCGGCGGTTTGCACCGGCTGCTCCGCGCCAATGAAATCGCAAAGACGAAGAACGTCAAGGTAGCCGCGGGGCTTCAGTGCCGACATTCTCCGGCCCGCCAGGCGCTGATTGAGAAAATCCGCAACGGCGAAATGGGTGAGATACCGCTCATCCGCGCTAATCGTCTGGCCGGGGCTCGATGGCTCGACGACCAGGGTGACCAGGCCAACGAGCTGATGAGTCAGCTCCAGTTCGGAAGAATCCATCTATTCTGGATCGGCTCGGGCCACATGGTGGATAATCTCATTCACCAGATCGACGAGTGCTGCTGGATCAAAAATGCCTGGCCGGTTTCCTGCCACGGGTTCGGCGGTCGAGTCCCACGCAGCGAGGACCACGGGCAGAACATGGCGGTGTACTCGATGGAGTTTACTTTCGCCGATGGCACGAAGGCCTTCTGTGGATTTCGCAGGATCAACAAGGGGCACAATGAGTTTGCCACCTTCATTCATGGCACCAAATGCGCCGCACAGTTCTCAGGCAAAACACATGCCGCGACCGTCCACATGTTCAAGGACCAGCGGATCGAAAGGGGCAATATCTCGTGGACGCCCACGAAGGACGCGTATAGCCCGTGGCAATATGAGTGGAATGTTTTCATCGACAGCATCCGCAATGATCGGCCGCATAATGAAATTCAGCGCGCGGTTTACTCGGACCTCACGTCGCTGATGGGACGGGCCGCCTGCCATACCAACGAGATCGTCACGTGGGACCAGATGATGGCGTCCAGATTCCAGTTCTGTGACTACCTCGACGATCTGCGCTACGATAGTCCGGCCCCCGTCAAAGCCGACCGGGATGGCTGGTTTCCCGTTCCCATTCCGGGACAGTGGAGAGAGATTTGAGGTAATTCCCAGGATTTAGTTCGATTCTTGCCAAAGTGTGTTGATGGTGTGGACGGTGCGGTCGACGAGGACACGTCCGCCCTCCGGGCCGACCAGGCTGCTGTGGACAACGGCGCTGTAATGGCCTCCTCGAATCGCCTTCTCCGTCGGGAGATAGCTGCCGCCACCCGCCAGTTGCACGACAAATGTCTGCACCGCCTTGCTGCGGGCCTGAATTCGTATGCCGTAGTCGGTAAATAGCTCGAAGGGATTTGTGCATATCGCAACGTCTCCGATCCGCACGACGTGCAGCTCCATCTCATAGGTCGGCCTGGGGTCTGTCTTCTGCCGATCGAACCGATCGATGGTCACCTGGTACCATTTCATCCGCCGATGCTCCCTCGCCGCGGCTTCGGGATTTTGCCGGATCTGAGCGGCGGCCTTTTCAACCGCCGCTTTTGCCTCGGCGTATTCGGCGTCAGTGACCAGACGCATCGGCAGGTGAATCGTCTCGACCTTGTGGATGAGAGGGACATCCGAATGTCGATCATTCTGGACGACGGCGTAGGCGTCATCGACAGCGACGACGATCCGGCGGGCAATCTCCTCCAGGCGACTTAGCCCGCGCAGTTGGCGCATGCGCTCGTCGGCGGCTTTTCTGTACATCAGGTGCGGCGACTGGTCCCCGGATGCGCCCGTCCAGCCCACGACGCACAACTGCTCCCCGTATCGCTTCTGCAGGGCCTGGCGTACCGGATGCCAGAAGTCGGCGTTGACCGCGGACCTTGACTCGACCTCCTGCGATGGACAAGAGACGCTAACGACCATACCTGTGAGATTGCCCGCATCGTTCCAAAAGAACAGCGTATTCACATCGTGATCCTCGTAGCCTTCGAGATTGCGGAACTCAGGTACGTCGGTTTTGCCGTACATTCGGGCTGAGCCGTCGGCATAAGCCGCGCGGCGGTTGTAAGCCACAACGGCATGGCTGAGTCCCCACGTCACGCTTCCCACGCTTCGCCCTTTCCACGCCCGGACGACGGCTTCCGCAACCCGCTCGGCGAGGAAGGATTGATACTGTTCGACTTGCATCACGCCCTCGCTTGGAATGGGGTATTTGTCCTCCAATAGCACGGGGGCCGTATGCGTGTGCGTGCCGTTTAGAAACAGCTTCCTCGTATCCAAGTCCGGCAGATGTTCTCGTACGGCTCTGCGGACACGTCCCAGAACCTCCGGAGGAATGTACAGCAGGTCGCACGAGACCATGATCGCCGCATCCCGTGATGCGCCACCCTCGCAGGACTCCAAAGCAATCACGTTGGCCGTGATCGGCGTCTCGACGGTTTTCGCGATTCGCAAATGAAATTGGCCGGAAACAGCGACCGGCTTTGCGGCAGTAATATCAACGACTGCCGTCCCGACCAACAATTCGGCGGCTGATGCTCCTGCTGATAACAAGAGCATCTCTACGAGAAATCCGGTTATGACAAGAGTCTTCCGCAACATCAGACTGTCCTTTCGATTTCAACGTCCTTCACTGAGACTTCTGCCTGGACTGCCACACATCTGCATCCTGGACCACATAATGAATGTAGCGCGGCGTTTCGATCCGCGCACGAACAGACGTACCCTACGGAAGACGGACAGATAAGTCAATGAAAACACACGTCGTCTATTGACAGAAAGTTGAATAAAACGCTATAATAGGGATTTAAGGCTGGTGTATCCATATAGATCAGCTTGTCGTTTTGGAACGGGAGATGCCGATGTTCAAAACAATCTGGTCCGTGGCGGTGATCGTCACGTGTGTTGCTGTCATTGGGTATGGCGCGGATCAGGCCGACCTGCCCCGTAACAACGTCTTCACAAGAATATCCGACGGCTCTTCTGGTGCAGACTCCGCCTTCGCTCCGGTCAAAGGTAACGTTCGTTCCATAAGTATTATCACGGAAAAACCTTATACGCGTCGGTTTCTGCCGTTAATCGATGCCATCGAACAGGAGATGGAGGATCTTAATATACCCGGGGCGGCCGTCGCCGTGATAGAGGCGGGCGAGACCACGTTTGCTGCCGGATTAGGTTCCAAGCATCCGCATCGTGATGATCCAGTGCAACCGTCGACCCTCTTTCGCATCGGATCGGTCACAAAAATGTTGACCGCCATCGGGCTCCTTCAGCTTGTCGATCAAGGATTAGTGGATCCTAATGCTCCCATCACCGATTACCTTCCTGACTTTTCGTTCGCGTATGATGCCAACTGGGCCCCGAGCATCACAGTGAGAAACCTGCTGACCCATACTTCAGCCGTTGCCGACTATTTTGAGATCGACACACCCGGATTCAAAGACGATGATGCTCTATCGACGTACCTTGGCGGTCCGTACGGTGAGTCAGCCCATGCCTATCTCATGGCCCCGGCCGGACGGATGTTCAACTATACCAATCCGGGTTATATACTCGCGGGTTGGGTGACGGAGACTGTCAGTGGAACCTACTACCGTCTCTATATCCAGGAGAACGTCTTAGCTCCGCTTGGAATGGCGCGTACGTTCTTTCTGCCTGAACGAGTCATTGCAGACGGCGACTTTGCTTATGGCAGTACCCTGCACTGGGAAACAGGCGAACCATTCGTTGTGGAGCCGAACACGTATGATAACGGTTGGGGCAGACCCGCCGGTCTGGCGTTCTCCAATGTTCTCGACCTGGCGGAAGTCGTGAAGTTCCTTCGAGCCGGGCAGCCCGACGTATTGACAGACGAGTTGCGTATGGCCATGCAGGAGCCCCAGTTTGACATGGAAATGTTCCTGGATTTGATCCACTATGGCTACGGCTTGATCGTGCAGGAGGCGGGTTTCTACCACCCGGAGGTGCCTAACTTCTATCGGCTTCGGGTTGTCTCACATGGTGGAGACGTGTACGGATTCTCTGCCGACTTGTACTATGTGCCGGACCTCGACTTCGGCTTTGTCACGCTGACGAATGCCAGTGTTGCCCACCTTAACACGAGCTTTGCCACAGCCTTGACCACACTGTGCGATATGCCCGCACCTTCCTCGATACCGGACTTGTCCATGACGCCGGCCGATTACGCCAAGTATGCCGGTCAATACTATGATGCCTATGGTGTCGGAGACGTCATTGTTACGTCCAGCGCTGGTGAGCTTACCGTGGAGATCGCTTCATTCGAGGAAGAAGGGGGGGAGTACGGACACACGCTCCTTCCATCAACCCGAAATAACTTCATCCTCTATGTCCACGATGTCAAGAATTTCGAGGAACTTCCCGTGCAGGTAACCTTCATCCTCGACGACGAAGGCGCGTCGGAGTATTTCCGGACGCGCGGTTTTGTGGCCGAACGCACGGCAGAAATTCCGCCCGAGCCCGGTGGCAGGAGGCGTTTCGAGGGGCCCCGCCCGACGGCATCGTTTCCTGTTCCTGATGTGAATCCGTGTCTGCCCGGACCACAGCTTCCTTTCATAACGCCTCCGGCGCGACGAATCGACAGGAAGATGCGCTAATGGAGCCAATGGGATTCGAACCCACGACCTCTTGCATGCCATGCAAGCGCTCTCCCAACTGAGCTATGGCCCCGTCTTCAGAGGATTCTAACAGATCTCATAAATCCCGGCAAGTAAATTTTTCGCCTCTCGTTTCCTCGAAGTTTCTGCTCCGCTCGCAACGGAGTTGATTGCCTCGTGCCCGCCGCCGAATTATAATGCTTTTCGCAGAACCACCCGTGGGGGCGGACGTATCAGAGGCTATCGAAAGGACATAAGGTAGAGTTTTGGTCAAAAGACAAAGAATATCGATAACGGGGCGTGTGCAGGGGGTGGGCTTTCGCCCGGCCGTGTACAGGATAGCGCGATCGCTCGGCCTGTCCGGAATCGTTTATAACGACACAAGGGGCGTAACGGTCGAATTACAGGGCAACGGGGAGAGAATCGCAGAGTTTTTGGCCCGCTTACAATCCGGCACCGAGAGACCTCCACTGGCGAGAATACAATCCTGCCGTACCGTCGATATCCCGCTCGTTGAGGCTGAGAACGGTTTTGTCATCGAAACGAGCGATTCGCACGGGGCGCCGCTGTCGCAGGTCACCGCCGATACCGCTACCTGTCGGGATTGTCTGTCGGAAATGGCCGATAGAGAGGATTTTCGTTACGGGTATCCATTCATAAACTGCACCAATTGTGGGCCGCGGTATTCTATCGTTAGGACGATTCCCTACGACAGACCGAATACCACGATGTCGGTCTTTGAGATGTGCGATAAGTGCGCCGCTCAATACACGGATGTTACCGACCGCCGTTTTCACGCTCAGCCGGTGGCCTGCGCCGCGTGTGGGCCACAGATTCAACTGACCGACGGCAACGGTGAGATCATCGAGACACAAACTGACAAAGTCATCGCTGAAGCAGCCAGATCGCTTTTGGCCGGAAAGATCGTGGCGATAAAAGGGATAGGCGGATTTCACCTTGCCGTCGACGCCCTTAACAACCAAGCCGTTGAGCGGCTGCGAGAGCGCAAGAAACGAGACCACAAGCCTTTCGCCATGATGGCTGATTCAATCGAAAAGATAAGAAAATACGCCATCGTGAACAGATCAGCCGAGCAGCTTCTCAAAAGTCCTCAAAGCCCGATTGTTTTGCTGCCAAAGAAAGAAAACAATCCGATAGCTCCCTCCGTCGCCGAAGGCGTGGACACCTACGGCTTTATGCTGTGTTATGCCCCGCTTCACTATCTGCTCTTTGCCCGGAATATCGAGGTCCTGGTCATGACGAGCGGCAATATTTCAGATGAGCCGTTGATCTGCAAGAACGATCTGGCGCTGGAACGGCTGGGTTGCGTCGCCGACGCCTTCCTGATGCATGACAGGGAGATATACCGGCAGGTCGATGATTCGATTCTGCATGTAATCGCGGACCAGCCGGTTCCCTTGAGAAGAGCCAGAGGGTATGTCCCGACGCCTGTCTTTATGAAACGGGATTGCCGAAAGGACATATTCGCAGCCGGGGCGGACCTGAAGAACACCTTTTGCTTCGCCAAGCGAAATCAGCTTATCTGCAGCGAGCATATCGGCGAGCTCGAAGATGCAGAAGTTTACCATCACTACATCAATTCGATTGAGCATCTGAGAAGACTGTTTGAGGTCGAGCCGAAAGTGATCGCCTGCGACCTCCACCCCCGCTATTTTTCCACGCGATACGCCCAGTCCATACCCACGGCAAAGATCATCCAGATCCAACATCACTGGGCCCACATTGCCTCTGTATTGGTCGAGCACGGTCTCGATGGTCCGGTCATCGGACTCGTCGCAGACGGCACCGGTTATGGCACCGATGGTGCAATCTGGGGTTGTGAGTGTCTGATTGCATCGCTGGAGAAATTCGAGCGATTCGGCCATCTGGCCTACTATTCGTTGCCCGGTGCGGATAAAGCAAGTAAGGAAGCCGTAAGACCGGCCTTGTCAATACTGAAACAGGCATACGTCAGCGAATTCTCCTTATCGAAGTTCGAGTGGCTGTTGAGCCGGATGGAGCCTGATGCAGACAAGCTGCAAATCATATCAGAGCAGCTTGAAAAAGGTGTGAATGTGGTCCAGACGTCGAGCTTGGGCCGAGTCTTTGACGCCGTCGCGGCCATACTTGGCCTGGGAAGCTACAATCATTTCGACGCCCAGTTGCCGATGGCCCTGGAAGCTGTCGCCGCCGATGATATTGAAGAACATTACGACTTCGATCTGACACATGCAGCCGGCCAGCCGATGTGGCTCGATCTAAGCAAAATGCTGAGACAGCTCGTCAGCGATGTGCAAGAGGATCAAGCCGCAGGCGTCATCTCTGCGAAGTTTCACAACACGCTTGCTGCCGCCCTGCTGGAGATGGCCAGAGCCGCCAAAGCATCCACAAAATTGAATACGGTTGCCTTGAGCGGCGGCGTATTCTGCAACCGATATCTGGCCAATCGTCTGATTCAGCTCTTGAAAAAGGCCGGTTTTTCCGTATTATTCAACCGGGACGTCCCGTCCAACGACGGCGGCATCTCCCTCGGCCAGGCCGCGATCGCCGCAAAGATTGCAGGAAGTCAGACGAAAATGACGCCATTGCAAGGATAATGCAATACTCCGAGACATATTGGATACGGTTGCTACATTCGAACACCGTGTCATTTGCGATGACATACGAGGTGCGATGAGGAGCAGACTATGTGTTTAGCCGTACCGGCAAGAATTGTTGAACTGGAGGGAGATCGAGCGGTTGTGGATGCGCTGGGCAACCGCTGGAAGGCGAAAACCACGCTGCTGCCGGAGGTTAAATTGGGCGATTTGGTTTTGATTCATGCCGGTTTTGCCATCTCGCTCGTCGATGAAGAAGAAGCGAAAAAGACCTGGCAGCTCATCGCGGAAATCAGCGAATTCGACGATACGCCGAATAAGCTTTCAGGATAGATCACCAGATACGAAACTCATGCTTGACAGAATCAAGAAGGCACAGGAGCAGATGGCGGCCGCCTGTGAATCTCTGGGGCGGCAGGTCAATATCATGGAAGTATGCGGCACGCATACGGTCTCGATCTTTCGCAACGGCATACGATCGGTGTTGCCGCCGAACCTCAAGCTCCTGTCCGGCCCGGGTTGTCCGGTCTGCGTGACCGATCAGGGCTATATCGACACGGTTTTGCAATTGGCCGACCGTGAGGATTGTCTGATCGCCACCTACGGCGACATGATTCGCGTTCCCGGCAACGACCGCTCACTTGAAACAAAACAAGCCAAGCCCAACGTCAAAGTCGTTCTGAGCAGCGAAGACGCCCTCCAACTCGCCAGGGACCATCCCGACAAAACAGTCATATTCGTGGCGGTCGGTTTTGAGACGACAGCGCCGGCCACGGCGGTCGTTGTCAAAGAGGCGGCTGCCGAGTCCGTCGATAATTTCTGTATATTGAGCGGGCACAAACTGGTTGTACCCGCGATGCGAGCTTTACTCAGCAGCAAGAATAACAATATCGATGCTTTCTTGTGTCCCGGACATGTCAGTGTGATTATCGGCTACGGCGCTTTCTCAGAGATCACAAGAGACTTTCGACGGCCGTGTGTGGTGGCCGGCTTCGAGGCCGTGCAGATCATCGAAGGGCTCTGCGAAATCTGCCGGCAGCTTTCAACGGGCGAGCCTGCATTGAAATCCATGTATCCTGCGGTCGTCACGGAGAAAGGCAATATCGCCGCACAGAAAATGATTGACGAGTGTTTTGAGCCCGTTGACGGCGACTGGCGAGGATTAGGAACAATCGAAAAAAGTACGCTCAAGCTGAGAGAAGAATATGACCGATTCGATGCCTTCAAACGATTCCACATTCGTCAATCACCAAGCAAAGAAAGACACGGCTGCCGGTGCGGCGACGTGTTATGCGGATTGATCGATCCGCCGGAATGCAAGTTGTTCGGCCAAATCTGTACGCCACGAGAACCAGTGGGGCCTTGCATGGTCAGTTCCGAAGGCGCCTGTGCGGCGTGGTTCAAGTACGGCCAAGAGAAAATACGCACGTGACGAAAAAAACCAAGAACGACAAAATCCTATTGGCACACGGCGGCGGCGGGCAACTGACGGATGACCTGATCCGGCGTCATATCCTGCCGAGCTTCGATAATGAGATCCTCACCGAAATGGGTGATTCAGCACGTCTGGACCTCACGTCGGGCTCATTGTGTCTCACAACGGACAGCTATGTCGTCAAGCCGCTATTCTTTCGCGGCGGGGATATCGGTAAGCTCGCCGTTTGCGGGACGGTGAATGATCTGGCCGTCGCCGGCTCACGACCTGTTGCCCTGACATTGTCGCTGATTATTGAGGATGGCTTTAAGATGGAGCTGCTGGACAGGATTTTGTCCAGCATTGCTAAAACCGCACGTCAAAGCCACGTGGATATCGTTGCGGGCGATACCAAAACGGTTGAGGCCGGTGCTGCGGACAAGATTTTTATCAACACGGCGGGAATCGGGGCCAGGCTGCCTGGCGTGGATTTGGGATTCAGGCAAATTGCGGTCGGGGATAGAATCATCGTCAACGGCTCGATCGGCGATCATGGGATGACCATCATTTCTCAGCGGGAAGATATCGCATTTCAAACGCAACTCGAGAGCGATTGTGCGGCCCTGGCGGCATTGACGTGTCAACTCCTGGAGAACGTGGACGGCATCAGATTCATGAGGGACCCAACCCGCGGCGGCGTAGCCGCGACGCTTAACGAAATTTCGATGAGCACCGGACTAAGCATCAAAATCCGCGAAAATGACCTACCGATCAAGCCGGCGGTACAAGCTGCTGCCGATATGCTCGGTTTTGACGTGCTGACTATCGCCAATGAAGGGAAGTTCATCGTAGTCGTCTCGCCGGAGTCCGTAGGGGAATGTTTGAAAATCTGCAGGAATGATCCTTTGGGACAGGAGGTTCAGATCATCGGAGAAGTTGTCGAAACCCGCGATGTACCCTTGGTGGAAATGGAAACCCGGATCGGTGGTAGGCGAATCGTTCAGATGCCGTATGGGCGTGAGTTGCCGAGGATATGCTAATGCACGAAACGATGGTGGCCCAGAGCCTGATGACCATCATATTGGAGGAAGCAGAAAAGCAGCGTGCAAAGCCCGTGAGTGCGAAAATCAGTTGTGGAACGCTCAATCCCGTCAACGATGAAGTGCTCCGTTTTGCCTTCGAAGCGGTTGCCAAGGATACATCGTGTGAAGGCGTGGAACTTCACATTGAGCACAAGCCGATTCGCGCACGATGCAACAATTGCGGTCGGGAATTTGACGTGGAACTTTCCGACCCTGCGTGTCCGGCGTGTGAAACCGGGACTTTTGAATTGCTGCCCGATGCACCCTTAATCATCGAAGAAATAAGTTTTCAAACGGATGAGCCATGAAAAAAATCGGCGTTGGGAAAAAAATTCTCAGTGAAAATGAAAAATTTGCCCTCGACAACATCATGTTTTTCGCCGAGCAGAAGCTACTATGCTTGAACATGATTTCATCTCCCGGTTCCGGCAAGACCACAATTCTGACCCGGACGATCAACGACTTGAAAGACAAGATAAAGGTGGGTGTTATTGAAGGCGATATTCAAACCGACATCGACGCTGAAAGAATCAAGGCAACCGGAGCACCGGCTGTTCAAATCAATACCGAAGGCGCATGCCATTTGTCGGCAACCCAGATCAGCGCTGCGCTCAAACAGTTACCTGTTGCGGATTTGGATTTGATCTTAATTGAGAATGTAGGCAATCTGGTTTGCCCGTCGGCTTTTGAGCTTGGGGAAAATGGTAAAATAGTCGTCCTCTCCGTTGCGGAAGGAGATGACAAACCAGTCAAGTACCCCGCCATCTTTGCAAAGTCAAAGGCGCTGCTCATCAACAAGAGCGATCTCCTGGGCGGAGGACAGGTGGAATTCGATATGGATCGGGCGAAGGCCGACGCCCAAAGGCTCAACAAGACCATTGAGATTTTTCCCATATCCGCCAAAACCGGCGCCGGCATGTCCGCCTGGTACGATTGGCTCATCAGGTCGGTGGCCAAAAACAGGACGTAGCAGCAAAGGAGACGTTATTCACCGTCCTCTTTCCTTTCCGGCCGATAGAGGCCATGTTCGCGTATATAGCCCGAAACGGCCGGATGGAGCATGTTTTGGGCATTCTCGCCAGCGGCTATTTTGTTGCGTATTTCCGTGCTGCTGACGTCAACCAAGGGGGTTCGGACAACATTTGCCCGGAGTTTTTCAACACGCTGACGGCCCCAAATATCCTCGTATTTAGCGAAATCCGGGGGGGCGCAGCCGGCTCTATACATGGTCGTCAGATTGCACGCATCGAGCAACTCCACGATTCTATGCCAATGGATCAAATCATCGATGCCGTCCGCACCGACCAGCCAGTGGATTGGAGTTTCGGTGCCATAGTCCTTCTGGAATTTTCTCACCGTTTCCAATGTATAGCTCGGCGCCGGTTTGTTCAGTTCGTAATCACTCACCTCAAAGCTCTTTTCACCGGCAATCGCAAGAACGATCATTCTAAATCGATCTTCATCACTTGCCTTGGGCAGAAAACCTTTCAGCGGTGAACGCTTTGCGGGAATGAAAACGACTTTCTCGGCGTGAATTTGTTTGACCGCATCGGCAGCGACGGTCGTGTGACCGAGATGGATCGGATCGAACGTGCCGCCGAACAGAGCTATGTTTCCTTTGGTCATGAACAATTAACAACCAACCTGTGCATTATCGAATGAAAATCATAGAACACACTTCCAAAGCTTACTTCTTCCAAGCGTGCGTTCACAGTAGAACTTTCAGAAAATAGTCTCTGCATTCACGCAATAAAGGGTATGGTAGAAGAAATGTAAGGTTAAGTAAAACGTTCATAGCAGAAAATTTTGTCAAGTATCGCTAAAGTTTTAGACGATAAAAAATATATGAAAAAATTTTACTTTTTTCTGTTATTTGTCGACAAAGTTGCTTAATGTAAATCAGTTTTGTGGTGTAAACCGAAACATAAAGGATTTAGTTAGCCCAAAGGAGGTGACAACTAATGGCAAAGAAAAGAGCAAAGAAGAAGACGAAAAAGAAAGTGACAAAGAAGAAAACCAAGAAGAAAGCCAAAAAGAAAGCCAAGAAGAAAGCCAAAAAGAAAAAGAAATAGCCTAACGACGTAATCAAGAGCTCGCCCCTTGTTGTTCAGGAGCGGCGGGCTTGGCGGTTACGCGGCAAATGGAAGGTTCTCTCGTATAACGGCAGAGCCTTCCATTTTTTTTGTGCATACAATCAGAGCTCGATCCAGGCAGATCCCACTGCAAGTTTTCTTGCAATCGGCGCCCAACTGCGTATACTGCGTATCGATACGCATAGAAATACTTATGACCCCTAGGGTGGAGCTGCAGAGAAGGTTGCACGATGGACTGTTTCGACTACAGGAACGGTAGACTATTCGCTGAGGACGTCAGCGTTGAAGCGATCGCCGAGTCGGTCGGCACGCCAGTATACGTTTACAGCAAGGCCACCTTCGCGGACCATCTGCAAAAGATTCAGGCGGCGTACGACCAGCTCGACACGACAATCTGCTATTCCGTCAAGGCGTGTGGCAATGTCAACATACTCCGCTTCCTGGCCGGGCTGGGCAGCGGATTTGACGTTGTCAGCGGTGGCGAGTTGTATCGCGTTTTGCAGGCCGGCGGCGATCCGTCGAAAGTTGTCTATGCCGGCGTCGGAAAAACCGATGCCGAGATCGTCGAGGCGCTTGAGGCCGGTATAGGCTATTTCAACATCGAATCAGAGGCCGAACTCGAGAATCTCGTTGCGATTACACGCCGGCAAGGCAAAAGAACAAGGGCGGCCCTTCGCATCAATCCCGATGTCGAGTACAAGACCCATACCTATATCACTACGGGCAAGAAGGAAACAAAGTTCGGCGTCGATATCGAGCGCGCCATCAGCATCTTCGATAAATACGGCGGCGATGGAACGGTAAATCTCTGCGCGGTTCATGTCCATCTTGGCAGCGGGGGAAGGACCATCGATCCATACGTCGATGTCGTCAAGAAGATACTGCCGGTCATTGACGAACTCCGCAAACGCGGTCATACCGTCGAAACGCTGAATCTCGGCGGCGGCTACGGCGCCGACTATGAGTCGAACACGGTTCCTTCCGCCGCTCAGTATGCCGACGGTCTGATACCACTCTTGCAAGACAAAGACCTGAGACTTATATTGGAGCCGGGCAAGAGTATCTGCGCAAACGCTGGCATCATGCTCACCCGTACCGTCTATACAAAACGAGGGGGCAGCAAGAAATTTGTGATTGTCGATGCCGGGATGAACGATTTGATACGTCCTTCGCTTTACCAGGCGTTCCATTTCATTTGGCCAGCGAACGTTGAAGATCGGTTTGTCCCAGCCCGGCGGGAAAAGGATTTGGCCCCAGATGGTACCGAAGTTGTTGATGTGGTCGGGCCGATCTGTGAAGGCGCGGACTTCTTCGCAAAAGACAGAGCCTTGCCGCCGGTCAAACGCGGTGATCTGCTCGCTGTCTTTGCCGCCGGTGCCTACGGCTTTAGCATGAGCAGCAATTACAACGCGCGAGGGCGGGCCGCCGAAGTCCTCGTGGACGGCGGCACGTTCTCCGTCATCAGAAAACGTGAAACCTACGAAGATTTGATCGCACTGGAAGAATAGTCTGTTATGGCTTACCGGCAGTGGACGACACCTGGTCCATATTTACCCATGTGACCAAGTTGGGTTGGTGAGCGCTCATGAGGAGTACCTTGCCGTCCACCGTTGACACGTTTGACCGGCTGTTGCCCGCGGCTATGCCGACCCATGCGGGGACGGAGGCGCGTTCATGCTGGCCACGTACCGGACACCTTTACCTCCTCGCTGTGTCGACTAAAGCCCGTTCTCTTGATGGCAAATATTTGCCAATTGTTTTCAACAATTCTCCGCGGTCAATTGGCTTGGCCAAATAATCATCGCAGCCGGCATCAAAGCATTTCTTGTCGTCGCCTTTCATAGCACTGGCGGTCAGCGCAATTACAGGTGTCTTCACTCCTTTTTTCCTGATCGCCTCTGTGGCTTCGTAGCCGTTCATATAGGGCATCTGAATGTCCATGAATATCAGATCAAATTGACCCGTCAGGGCTTTCTGGAGTGCCTGGTTGCCGTCTTCTGCAATCGTTACCTGTAAACCCATCCGTTCTAACAGCAACCTAATAAGCACTTGATTAGTCGGCGCATCTTCAGCGACAAGGACATGGCCGGAGAACTCCGCCTGTTCTGTTTCGGCTTTGCGAGGGTCCAGATGCGTAGCGTGTGTATTCAAATGCGATTGCCTCGTCACATCAAGACCGGCTGGTATTGCGATCGAGAACACGGAACCCTTCCCCGCTTCGCTGGTCACAGTAAGCTCTCCTCCGAGCAGGTTTGCCAATTGCCGGGTGATAGCCAACCCTAATCCTGTGCCGCCATATTGGCGGGTTGTGCTTCCATCGGCCTGGGTAAACGCCTCAAATATCTCCTTCTGCTTATCTTCCGGGATACCGATGCCGGTGTCCTCGATGTCAAACCGGATATATGGTTGGTTGTCTCTGTCTTCCAGGGAAACATTTACATGTACGTGCCCTTTTTCAGTAAACTTGACGGCATTGTTTGTCAGGTTATTCAAACACTGACGCAGACGAGTCGGGTCCGTGCGTATTCGCTCGGGCAGGCCGTCGCATTCGATGATCTTAAAGTCAAGTGACTTTCTCTCCGCCATCAATCTCATCGTTGATCCGATGAAGTCCAGTATTCTACCTAATGAACATTCAACCATTTCCACTTTGAGCTGTCTTGCTTCGATCTTCGAAAAATCCAGAATATCGTTTATAAGATCCATCAGGTTATGACCAGATTCCCTGATGAGATTGACATCTTGTTTTTGCTCATCAGTCAAATCTTCATCGGCCAGCAAATCGCTGAAACCAATAATCGCATTCATCGGCGTTCGTATCTCATGGCTCATATTGGCAAGGAATTGACTCTTGGCCTGATTGGCCATGTCAGCCTGGGCGGCCATATCGTTGGCCCGCGCCGTCTCTAATTCAAGGCGTTTGTTAATTTCTTCAGTCTCTTTCTGAGCATCCTCGGCCTGCCGGCGCGCTTCAACCAGATCGGTCACGTTGATCACGTTAAGCAACACTCCCTGATAACAGTTGTCTCCGTAGATCGGCTGCATCCGCAGGATTACCTCTGCACCGGCCAGTTGGCGTTGCATGGAGAAGGGTTCAGAATGTACATTCTGACGGAATCTCTCGATGAGTTTGTTAATGTGTTCAAGGGGCTCGCCCTCGTGGAAGTCTTCGATCTTCTTACCGAGTATCGCCTCTCGCGGGGTAGCGGTAAACTCGCAAAAGTATTTGTTGACCTCAACGATGCGGTTGTCGGTATCGGCAAAGACGACCCCTTCCTCCATTCCTGAAATCATCGCGGAAAGTTTTGCCTTTTCTTGGTCAGTTGCCTTTCTGGCCGTTTCGGCGTCCTCCATCATGCTCACGGCTGTTTCTTTGGCTTGCTTGAGTTCTGCCATATTCTCAGCCCGCTGTTCTTCCGCCTGCTTGCGCTCGGTGATGTCGTAGATGGCTCCCTGGGCGAAAGACGTCTGGCCGTCTTCCATACGGATCGCGCGTCCGACATCGCGCACCCATCGCATCTGTCCATCCCGGGTCCGGATTCGATACTCGATGTCGGCCACATACCCCGGTATGTCACGCAGGCTTTCTCCCTCCTTGCACACCTCGTCCAGGTCGTCGGGGTGGATGAGTTCGTTCCACGCCACGCGCCCTGCGGTGAAATCATCGACGGTGTAGCCGGTGATCTCCTCGACCGTACCGCAGAAAAGGAATGGGCGGAACGTCAGAGGCGATGCCTGGTAGGCGATCCCATCGAAATTCTCGAGAAATAGCCGATGTTTCTGTTCACTCTCCCGCAGCGCCTCCTCCGCCCGCCTGCGATCGGTGATGTCCTCCGCTGAAAACAGAACTCCCGCGATTTCACCGTTTGGGTTTACAGTCACCGTGTTGTGAAACAAAACCAATCTTTCCTCTCCATCCTTGGTTAACAATGGATTCTCGTAGTATTCAACCGGCTCTATATCTCCAGCCATCAATTTGTGAAAGACCTCTCTTATTGCACCTCTTATTCTTTTGGGAACTAAGGTGTCAAACCAGTCCTTGCCAATGAGTTCCTCCTCTTTGTAACCTAGTATTTCACAACCCCTCTTATTGATCATGGTTATGTTTTCGTCAGCGTTTACTATGGCCAGCATCACCCCGGCTATGTTCAGGTATTGTTCTGCCTGCTTTCTTGCTTTTACTATTTCCTCCTCTGCCTTCTTGCGCTCGGTGATGTCGTGAGAGGCCAGTGTAGCAGAAACAATCGTCTTGCCGTCGTATACCGGTCCGATATGAGTCTCATACCACCCTACAATCGAGCCTTCAAGGTCGTTGACACGGGTTTGATAGCTTTCCGGAACGCCTGTGCCAAATACCCTTCCAAGGGCATTTCTAACGATATCCGCATGTTCCGGTGGCACGTATTCGTACACACTGGTTCCCAACACATCGGCGTCACCGGAAACTTTCTCCACCGCACGATTGATGAATTGAATGGTGCCGTTGATATCAACGGTCATAATGGTATACTCGCTATCAACCAGGTAAAGGCTGAGTTCTGTTTGATTGTCCGATAAATAATCGCCGGGCATGTCCCTGTTCCTTCATAAACCCTAAATAGCTATCAGTAGCGTCGCCGCAATCGCAAACGAGATCCCGGCAGCAAATATTGTACATATCTTCATTTTTACACCTTCATTTTTCAGGCATATTATTTCTTTATCATTCTTTGGAGCGTATAGCTCATGCTTATACACTTCGCGCGTAATCAGAGTATCGGCGGAAATAGAGCGTTACTTTCGGTGCAAAAGATTCACGTGATAAACCTGTCCTTATGCCAAGATGAAGTGATATACGTTCTTGCTGTCGTGGGGCTTACGTCTCTGTCTTTCTCGTTGCGGCTGTTCCCTGATTACCACAGTTGTTTATCGGACGAAAGAGCCCCCCTGATTTGTGATGTGCATACAAAATAATTCAGTGTCAATCTATCATTACAGGGGATTAAGGGCGTCCCGTACTTTCTCCATAGGTCGCTGAGGGAAACGATGTGTCATCCCGACCGAGGCGTAGCCGAACAGAGGGGTCGGCTGCGAATGAAAAGCAAGCTCAGGGCCTATCCGCCTTATCCTTGGGTATTTGTGTTGCTGAGGCGAAGCCGAAGCCTCTGGGCTGGATATCTGACGTGCGCATCGTTGACCGGACTTAACGTCAGCGCGGCCCACAATCCTTCTCAACAACGATTCCAAGCAGACCGTCGCCACAATGGCTGAGTCGGTCTGTCGCTTATTTGTGAGCTTCGGGGGCCCAATTCCATTTTATCGCGAGCAGGCTGCCGGCGACAGCGGCTATGGCCACAAAGAAATAGAACAGGCTGTCCCATCCCAGTGTCTGTGCTATATACGCGACCACAAAACCGGATATCATCTGCCCGAGGGAGCCAACACCGTTGATGAAACCAGCGGCTAATCCTGCCGCCTTTGGCGAGCCTGCGTCGATGGCGGCAGCGCCCGACATCAAAGCATCAGGGCCGTAGGTAAAGAATCCGATCAACGATATTCCAATGGCGTTGCCAAGGTGGCTCCAGGCCGCCAGTTGGGGATGGAAGAGGCAGGTGATGGCCAGGCCCCACATTCCCAACGCTCCCACCGGCATGCGCCGGGCTTGGAAGAGTTTGTCCGAAACATAACCGGCGGCGACGATACCGGCGAAGCCCGCGGCTTCATAGAGAATCGAGGTGTAACCCGCCTCCGCAAGGCTATAGCCGAGATGTTCCACCATATAGAGCGGCAGCCAGAAGAATATGGCGTACCGTCCCAGCTTTGTGAAGAAATACATCAGGCTGATCAGCCATACCACCGGATTTTTCAGAACCTTCGAGAGGATCTCCCTGGAGGACGGCACTGCGCCGGATTTGGGATTCTGCGCCGACTCACCGCCGGCAAAATCATCTTCGGCAATCTCCGCCAGTCCAACGTCGCTGGGCTTATTTCGCGTGAAGCCGACGAAGCACAATGCGATCAGTGTCAGCACGGCGGCCGGGACCCAGAAGCCGCGCCGCCATTTCAATTTGAACATCTGTGGATAGGCTTCCATCAGCAGAGTTCTGTTGAGGTCGATGCGGTTTCTGCCTCTCAGTTCCTTTTCTTGCCCCTCCGGCGTCCTATTGAGCAGGTTTTCTATGTTCGTGGTGGTTCTCTCTGAGAGCGGGATAGCCGCAAAGCGTTGTTCGTCGTAGAGCCACGGCCCTTGGAGTGCCTTGTTCAACTCTGTGACCATTGCCTGGTGCAGAGAAGGGGAAACGGGGCGGGTGCCATTATGTGCAGCGAGCAGTTGCCGGCTCTCGGACGAGAATTCGTGTGTAAGATATTTTGAGAGTGAATTCTGCTCGTCACGCAGTTGAATCGCCAAACCGGATGGGTCCTTCAGGTCGCTTGATCGCAGGAGCGCGGGGTGCGTGACCACAAATGTCGCCAGCGTAGTCGCCGCGACCGCGCCAACCACGTAACACGTCGACCACCAGGACATAACGACGCCCCGTTCTTTGCGCCGAAACCAGGGAGCCATGTTCTTGACCGTCCCGGACCAGCCTGTCGACTGTCCGGTTCCGTTGATGCACAGCAACAGGCCGAATACCAGCAGCGCTGCGCCAAAACCCATTAAGACGTTCGCGAAGACGGACAAAAAAAGGCCAATGCCAACGATCAGGCGTGGGCCGAACTTGTCGGACAGAAACCCGTTGTAAAACTGGCCCAGCGCATAGAAGAGACTGTAGAAGAACAGCACCATCGCGAAATGATCTTTCGTGAAGCCCAGATCTTGATTGAGCAAAGGCATGGCGATGCTGAAATTCTTCCGGCACAGATAAAATCCTCCGTAGGCCAGCCATGATATCGCAAAAATCCGGTAGCGCCAAAACCTGTATTCCTTATTCTGCGTAATTGTCATATCTTCTATCCATGCAACCAACGTAGCACTGTCATTCTAAGGATCCGGCGGATTTTCGCAAGGGTGTGTTGTATCGCGTGCATACACCGTAGATCGCTATTGGCAAATACGAAGGAATCATGGCGGTATGTCAACAGTTCCGAATTTTGCTGTCAACGGTCCCGGAAGATCTAACGAAAAACTAATTGTATCCGCAGCTAGTATCGGTTATACTATAGAGGATTGTCAGTTATGGGACTATAGAAGGCTCCAATTTGACAAGAGCCATCTACTTGCCCCAGGGCTATTTGACTTGGGACTATTCGAGTATGCCTGGGGGTATTGGGACGGCCAAGCCCCCAGGATTTCAGCAATGACTACTCATACGGAGGTTCGACACGCCATGTCACATTGCAAGTTTCTAAGCGCGCTGATCGCATTCTCGCTGTTATGGTTGTCTATTGCCGTTCCGTTCGCACGAAGCGATGATCTGAGCCAAGTCGACATCGAGCAGGCCGGGCATCTGCTCAATCGAATAGGGTATGGACCTTCTCCGGCAGACTTGGCCTACATTCGGGAAATCGGCCTGCAAGCATACATCGAAGAACAGCTCGATCCAGCGCGGATTGACGAATCCGATAACGTTCGCCTGGTGGAGAAGGAAGAGGCGCTCTTTACCGACGAGATTCCCGTGAGTGAGAAGATCCTGATCATGGCCGGTGAGTTCTGGCGTTACCGCAAGGGCGACGGTGAACCTTACCCTTCCTGGAAAGAGGTGGCATTCGATGACACGGATTGGTCATGGGGGGCCACGGGGATTGGCATGGGAGACGGTGATGATCGAACGATCCTGACGGACATGCGCCGCATTTACGACAATCCCGACACACCCGAAGATGAGAGCCAGCCGGGGTATCTTTCGGTCTACTTGCGATACGAATTCGCGCTCGACTCCGAATCCTTGGCAGCGATTGATGATCTCATCCTCCGCGTCGATTACGATGACGGATTCAAGGCGTATCTGAACGGAACGGCGGTTGCTATCGTCAATCTTCCGGCGGGACGCGTGCCGCACGACCAACGGGCCACCGCGGGCCACGAGGCGGGCACGCCGGAGGACTTTGATATCAGCGATTGCAAACGTTTTCTCCAGGTGGGCGAGAATGTTCTCGCAATCCAGGTGCACAACTGGAGCCTCACGAACGGCGATTTGAGTATGATCCCTGAGCTTTTGGGCCGCCAGATCCTTCCACTCCCTGTGCGCCGGGTGATTCGCGGAATCGACGAGCTTCAGCAACTTGTTCACATCCGAGGTGTCTACTCCCAGCGGCAACTGCAAGCGGTTCTTGCCGAGTTTTGGGAGAACCATTTCACGACTGACTATGATAAGCTCGCTGAGTACTTCGACGGCCTTCAGAACTCGGATGCGACGGATGCCATGTCAGAGGCCCAAGCCCGGGCCGAGGCCGCCCAGCTCGAATACGAGGAGTATCAATTCTTCTACGAAAACGCGCTGGGCAACTTCGCAGACCTCTTGCTCTACAGCGCAACGAGTCCGAGCATGCTCGTTTACCTGGACAACGTCCTCAACGTCAAGGGGGCCGCCAATGAGAACTACGCCCGTGAGCTTCTGGAGCTGTTTGCCTTTGGTGTCGATAACCGGTACACCCAGGAGGACATCGAGGCACTGGCGAAATGCTTCACCGGCTGGGGCCTCTGTAAAGTCCCTCCGGAGCAGGCGCGAGACTTTCCTGCCTCTGCCCTGGACCCTCCGGCAGACTGCGGGGTGAAATTCGAGGACACCGTATTTCTCGACCTGGGGTCCGGCTGGAGGTACTTCAAGGGAACCGCCGAACCCAGTCCCGGCGCCGACGGTGAACCCACAACCGCTTGGGCGGCGATTGAATTCGACGACACGGGATGGCTCCGTGGGGTCACGGGGATCGGATACGGAGATGGAGATGATACGACGGTTCTAAGCGACATGCGGGGCAACTATCTCTCGGTCTACGCGCGGCGCCGATTCCTCGTGGAGGATCCGGCCCAGGTGGAGAACATGATCCTGGAAATTGCCTACGATGACGGCTACGTGGCCTATCTCAATGGCGAGGAAATCGCACGCAGCGCGAACATGGTGAACCGGGGAAATCCGCCCGCTCATAATCGGAATGCCAACGGCAACCATGAGGTCACAGGGGGGGCAGAATACATCAGCTTGAAACGTTTGCGAAACATCGTAGAGCCCGGTGTGAATGTGCTGGCCATCCAGGCGCATAACGGGAGCCTCGGTAGTTCGGACTTGTCCGTTCTGCCCAGGCTTATCCACCGCCATATCTTCCCCGGGAGTATTGAGAACGGAGACCCGAGCGGCGTGTGGACCTTCCACTTTGATCCGGAGCAGCATGACATCAGCGGCAAGA
>Ga0209427_10000927_pt1 | contig 32841 bp, 35 predicted proteins | sample DeeMarSWOR136_30_FD_187465 | JGI IMG/M metagenome (GOLD analysis project Ga0209427, IMG submission 187465) | Marine sediment microbial communities from White Oak River estuary, North Carolina - WOR-1-36_30 (SPAdes) (version 2) | ecosystem: Environmental > Aquatic > Marine > Intertidal zone >...
ACTAAAAATAAGCATTTTTTTTTAAAAAAAAAATTGGAGAAAACAATAGTTTTTATCTTCGAATTAAGAAGATTACTACTGCGACTCCTACAATTACTAATATTACAATCAAAGAAGCAAATATAAGTAAACCAGATCCGGAACCATCTTCATCACCATTACCACCGTTATTACTAGAGCCTCCTAAGGGATCATCAATTTCACCTTCAATACCATGATAATCCAAATAGTTAATCTCGCCCCCGTTTGAAAATTCATCTGCAAACACTGTGATATAACTTAGGTTTTCTTTAGCAGAGGGTAGATTAAAAGAAATTGTTAAGGTGTCACCGCTAACAGAGCTTGTTCCTTCTTTTAACAAGTTCGTATCATCGTCGATAATTATTATTTCTTTATTTACATATATTATACTGTATGTTTTAAGGTAATCATTATCTGAACTATATGTGTTAAGTTCAAATGTATACTGTACCAAGTCTTTAAGAGCAAGTTCATATAATAATGCGGTAAGGTCTTCTTCAGACATATTTGAATAATCTTCCAATAAATCTTCATCAAAAGCTAATTGCCAAATTAAAATATCTCCTTTATCCATTATTTCCCCATCAACTGTAAGTTTAATTGTAACCTTCCTGTAATCCCTGCTGCAAACCAACTTTGTGATATCAAGATATTCTTTACCGCTTACCTCAGTAAATTGTTCAGTTTCAATATCTTCTATTCCAACGTCTCCTTGATCATCAGTTAATGTTGTAACATTTATTGCAACTGCAAAGTTCATAGTAGCAACTAAAAAACTGCAAATTAGCATACCAACAGCTATCACTTTCTTTACCATTTTTATCACACCTTTGTTTGATATTTATTAATGGGCTATATAGAATCTAGTTTATAACATTTATTTTATGTCGTTTACAATTTATTTTATAAAAAAAGGAATTGAAGATTATTTTTCCTCGTTTAACATCATTTTTTATTTTAATTTCTTTTTTAGGTCTTGCATTGTTGTTTTAATATCTTCAAATGTTGATTCAAGAGTTCCTAATTTTTCATGAACCTTATCTGTTACCATTGCACCTTGACGGGAAGGAGTAATAAGACCATCTTTTTCCAATGTTCTTAATGAATATCTAATCATATGTTGTGGTTGCCCTGTCATTTGAGATAGTCTTATGATGCCTATAGGTCCATGGTCTTTAACTGTTTTTAAAACATTTACATGTCTACATAAAATATCTACTTCTTTCTCTGCAACACTTGTAATACTTGACCTAATCAAATTTTTTTCCACCAATAAAACATCTCCGAGTTAATTGTTAACATAATGCATAACCAATATATATTATTTACTGTTTAAAAATAAAGCTTAAAATCTAGTTTAATAAAATTAAAAGAAAAATATAAGAGAAGAAACAAGTATTCAGTATATTATGGCAATAGGATTCGCACTCTTATCAATAAGCCCGCTGCATGAAAAAAGTGTGTTTGAAACTCTTAAAAATGTACCAGAGATCATAGAGATACATCCCTTATTTGGAGAATACGACATCTTGGTAAAAATAGAATGTTCTGACATTGACGGAATTGGCCAAGTGATAATTAAAAAAATTAGATCTCTAAAAGGAATAGTTGATACAAAAACACTGATAGGTACGAAGAGTTTATCTGGGGAACCCTAAAAATTCATTTCTTTTTCACCTGTCGGGCGAGATATCTAAATCTATTCTCAATTGCAAAAATTTGAGCTATGAATGTTATTTCATATCTTTCTTCTTCGCTTGATACCTGCCCTACAATTAACATTTCTTTTCCTTCTTTTTATTCATTACGTGTTAAATTATAACACGATTCCTTATGTAAATATTTGTAGTTCATTAGTATATATTAATTTCTATTTTTTTAATTAAATTAATTATAAAAAATTAAATTCTTAATCTTCCTTCCATTTTGTTACAAAAACACCGATAATAAAAAACACAAGTGTAAATGCAACAACAAAACCAGTATAATATACTGTTTGACTAAAATCACTATAGATCATTGCATTTCTAAAACCTTCATTTACATAAAATAACGGTAAACCCCTAGCAATAGTTTGTAAAAATACTGGCATTTGATCAAGTGGAAAGAATGTTCCTGACAAAAACATCATTGGAAAAGTTATTGCTCCACCAGCCATATCCGCTGTTTCTTCTTCTTTAACAAAACGACCGATTATCATTCCCAGTCCTGAAAACATGAAACTTGTACATATTACTAAAATAAAGAAGAAAACACTCATATGAATATTAAGTCCCCAAGCTATGATTCCAACTATAATTATCACAAATGTTGAAATAAAAGAAAGAAACAGCATGAAAAGCATTTTGGAAAGTATCCACTCAGACCGGGTTATCGGCATTGTTAAAAGTTTTCGTAAAATCCCATTCTTCCTATATTTTGTATTTCTTTCTATACTACCATATATCATCGAAGTCATTATTGTAAAGCCAATCATTCCTGGAACAAAGAAATCGATATATTCGAAATCCTCACCAACAGATTTCTCTTCTGACAAGCCAAAAAGGTTCTGACCACCTGTTATATTGATATTGAACTGTTGAATGACACTGATAATTATACTTCTTAGAATTGAGGGTTGTGTCTGATCAGTTGGGTCAACAATAATTTTTAGGTTAAACGGTAGATCGTCCATATCAAAAGTTGAATTAGGATCATGTTGAGACTGCATATATTCAAATATTATTGATTCAAAACCTTCGGGAATTACAAGTGCAACTTTCTCTCCTTCATCATGCATATATTTAGTAACATCTTTTTCTGCCTTGAGATTTATAACATTGATACCAGAAATATTGTCAAGAATTCCTACAAATTCATTTGACGTTGTTGATTCGTCTAAATCCTGAACAACCAAATCAAACTCAACATCTGTACCAGATGAAAAAATAGCTCCAAAAATTAAAATAAGTAATATTGGAAAAAGTATTGTCCAGAATACAGTTCCAGGGCTTCTCGTCCATTGTTTGATTCCAAGTACTAAATCTGTTTTGATGAATTTTAGGTTCATGATCCACTCCCTGAAAGTCTTGCACCGGTTAATTTCAAGAATATTTCCTCAAGATTAGATCGTCTAATATCTATAGTGCTGTAGTCGATACATTCGTTTTTTAAAATTGATAGAATTTCAAGAACACGTTCTCTATAATTTATTTTTACAGAAATATCTCCATTTCCCTCCCGTTCAACAGCAAATCCATAGTCCTTTAAAATATCAGATGTGTTTTTTGTTTTACAGTTTTTAATTCTTAAAACACTTTGATCACCATATTTCTTAATAAGTTCTTCAAGGGAGCCTTCTGCTATGATTTTTCCTTTGTGAATAATGGCAATATGATCTGCCAAATATTCAGCCTCTTCCATATAATGAGTTGTTAAAAAAATCGTTTTACCTTTGTTTCTTAAACCTTCAATTACTTCCCAAACTTCCCTACGTGCTTTGGGATCCAGTCCTGTTGATGGTTCATCTAAAAATACAATCTCAGGGTCATTTACAAGTGAAATTGCGACACCAACGCGTTGCTTAAGACCACCTGATAAATCCTTATAAAGCTTATTTTCTTCAGATTTCAGGTCCATTGCTTCAATAATACCGTCAATATCAGCCCTTTTTTTATAGAGTTGTGAAAAATAATCAAGGGTCTCCTTAACTGTCAATTTTTCAAAAGAGTAAAATTCTTGAGGTAGAATTCCAATTTTTTCTTTAACCAAATCAAATGAGTTTTCAATGTTTATTCCAAGTATTTTTATTTCCCCTGCGGTTTTTTTCCGAATTGACTCAATCATTTCAACAGTTGTTGTCTTACCAGCACCATTTGGACCTAAAAATGCAAAAACCTCCCCTTTTTTAACTGAAAAGGAGATATCATTAACAGCAACAAGGTCCCCATAGACCTTTCTTAGATTTGCTACCTCTACAGCAACCTCTTCTGAAAATTCAGGTTTTTTAAAAGTGAATTTACCTTCAGTTCCACAAGAAGGACAGATGATTGATACAATGTCACCTGGATTACCTGCTGCGGTAATAATTTCATTGCAACTAGGACACTGTATCTTTTTTTCAACCATCCAATCACTCTTCTTAAAAGATGCAATATAGAAGTAGTATTTATTTTTAATTATTATAAAATATTTTTATTAATAAGATTCATTTTTTCATCAAAGTTATAAAAAATAGGAACACCTGTTGGTATTTCTACATTGGGAATCTTCTGGCTTGAAATGTCTTCGACAAACATTGTAATTGCCCTTAGACTATTGCCATGAGCAGAAACTAAAACCGTTCTACCTTGTTTTAAATCTTTCAAGATATGTTTTTTAAAATATGGAGTGGTACGTTCACAGGTATCTTTTAAGCTCTCACCACCAGGGGGATTAATATCATAACTTCGTCTCCAAAGATGAACCTGTTCATCACCATATTTTTCTCTTGTTTTTTGCTTATTTAGGCCTTGTAGATCCCCATAGTATCTCTCTGCTAAATCAACAGACATAAAAATCGGGATTTCGTTATTAGAATCACCCGTATGATGCTCCCTTTCATTAATTCTTTTATCCTCATGATATATAATTGGTACTTTTTTGCTATTTGATTCTATCAAAATATAATGAAGGGTTTGAACTGCCCTGAGCATATGTGACACATAAATTTTGTCAAATTCTATGTCTTTTAATTTTTTACCAGCTGAAATTGCTTCATCAATTCCTTTCTTTGATAAAGGAACGTCCATCCATCCAGTGAAACGGTTCTCAAGGTTCCATTGGGACTGCCCATGTCTTACCAAAATTAATTTAGACACAAAACCACCTTTCAATTATATGTCATATAGATTATAGTATTTATTTTTTAAATAATCTACAAAAACTTTTGAATTAAGACCTTCGCCACAGCTTTTTTTAATTATTTCATCAGCATTAAACTTACGACCAAATGTATGTATATTTTTACTAAGCCATTTGATACAATTTGTGAAATCACCCTGTTCAATTTCATTGTTTAATTTATCATATGTTTTAGTAACCTTGTTAAATATCTGAGATGAATAAATAGAACCAATTGCATAAGTGGGAAAATAACCAATACTTCCACCACTCCAATGCATATCTTGGAGCACTCCCTCTGCATCGTTTTTTGGAACTATTCCTAACATTTCATCCATTTTTTCATTCCATAACTGGGGGAGTGATCTAACTGATATTTTTTCTTCCAATAAACCTAATTCAAGCTCAAATCTTAGAATCACATGAAGACAATATGTCAATTCATCAGCCTCGACTCTTATCAAAGATGGTTTAACCTGATTAACAAGTCTATACCAGTCTTCAAACGATACATTTTTTTGTAAATATGATGATTCCTTTTGAAAAAATGGATAAAACAATTTCCAAAAAGACCTACCTCTAGCAATCATGTTTTCCCAAAACCTGGACTGGGATTCATGAAGTCCCAGTGATGGCGAATCAGAAATAACTGTATCTTTGAATTCGTTTTTTGGCATATTCAGCTCATATAAGCCGTGACCTGCCTCATGGACAGTTGCAAAAAAAGAAAAAAGTAAATTTTCTCTCCCATAGTTAGTAGTGATTCTAACATCATCATATCCAATCGAGGTCGTAAAAGGATGAGTGGATATATCAATTCTTAATCTTTCCTTAGGAAGCTGCATTTTTTCAATAACTAAATTACTTAATTTTCTTTGTTTATCTTCATTAAGTTTAATATCTAATTTCTTTTGATTTTCATATAAAGAGCTTGATTTGATTTTTTCAAGAATTTTGATGAGTTCTTTTTTAAGATAAAAAAACTCATTTTGTAATTTTTTAACAGTCATACCTTCTTCGTAGTCATCAAGTAAAGTATTGTATCTTGGACCAGGAATATCAAAAAATCCACAGTACTCTTTTTCAAGGTCAATTATCTTTTCAAGGTATGGTAAAAATAACTTAAAGTCATTTTTACCTCGAGCCTCTTCCCAAGCTTGATAAGAAATAGTTGTAATTTTTGTCATTTTTTCTACAAATTCGGAAGGGACTTTCCTAGCCTTTTCTACATCTTTTCTAAGTCTATCTACTATCAATTTATCTTTGTTAGTAAGCTTTGAAAAATTTTCTTCTTTTGAAAGTATTTCAATATTTTTCCAAAGTTTGTCTGATACAACCCTTTCATGAATAATTCTAGAAATCAACGCTGATTGTTCAGATCTTTCAGATACGCCCATTTTTGGCATATAAGTCATCTGATCCCAACCTAAAAGTGCTGAGATTCCAGAAAATGTTGAAAGTTCTTTTTGTTCCTTATAAATAAAATCAAGAGATTCTTTCATAACTTTCCCCCCGCATATTATACATCAATTTCTATACCAATTGGGCAATGATCAGAGCCCATAACATCCTTTAGGATAAATGCTTTTTTGACATGTTTCATAAACTCTTTATTTGTGAAAAAATAATCAATTCTCCATCCAACATTTCTCTCACGAGCACGAGTCTTAAAATCCCACCAGCTGTAGTTTTCAGGTTCTTTGTTAAAATATCTAAATGTGTCTATATATCCATGATCAATAAAGGTGTCAATCCAAGCTCTTTCTATTGGTAAAAAACCTGAAATTTTTTCATTTTCTTTAGGTCTTGCTAAATCTATTTCATTATGTGCAGTATTAAAATCTCCACATACAACAATGTTTTTTCCCTGAGCTTTTAGGTTATCTGCATATGCTAGAAACGTATCATAAAAATCAAGTTTAAAATCAAGTCTTTCTTGATTTTTTTTACCATTAGGAAAATAAATATTAAATAATGTAAAGGAAGGGAAATCTGTTAACAAAATTCTTCCCTCAGTATCAAATTTTTGTATTCCAAATCCTTTTTTCACATCTGTTGGTTTTTCTTTTGAAAAGGTTGCAACCCCGCTGTATCCTTTCTTTTCTGCTGAACTTATATAGATATTATATCCTGGAGGGTTTCTTAAATGAGGCGGGAGTTGTTCAGGTAAAGCTTTTATTTCTTGTAAACATAAAATATCAGCTGACTCATTTTTGAACCAGTCAAATAATCCTTTCTTGTCAGCAGCTCTGATGCCATTTACGTTCCATGATAAAAGTCTCATAATTAATGCAAATGAAATAATAGGATTAATTTTTTATGTTATATTTCTATTCATAAAAAGTTCAATGGTGAAAATGTGAAACATATTCATTATACAAAAGTTGAATTAGAAGATCCTCCAGAAGAGGGTACCAAAGGTTTGAAAGTAAGATGGTTAATTTCAAAAAAGGATGATGCAAAGAATTTTGCAATGCGTCTTTTTGAAATAAAACCTTCAGGCTATACGCCTTTGCATCAACATGATTGGGAACATGAAGTTTTTATACTAGAAGGAAATGGAAAAATAAGAGATAAAAAAAATGAAAAAGAGTTTAAAGAAGGTGACGTGCTTTTTGTAAAACCAATGGAATGGCATCAGTTTTTAAATACAGGTACAGAAACTTTAAAATTTTTATGTCTAATCCCAATTAGGTAGAATATGATCCAACTTATCTATATTTTAATAACAACATTTTTAATCGCTCTTATTGCTTTCATTGGTATTTTTACGCTAGCTTTAAAAGATAAGGTTCTAAATAAGATATTACTTGTTTTAGTAAGTCTTTCGGCAGGCGCATTGATGGGAGGTGCGTTTCTTCATTTACTACCCGAAGCAGTTGAGGAAGCTGAGGGAACAGGTCTTAATGTTTTTATTTTTGTTTTAGTTGGATTTCTTTTATTTTTCATAATAGAGAAAGGTCTGCATTGGAGACATTGCCATAAAGGAAAATGTGACGTTCATACATTTCATTATATGAATCTTATAGGTGATTCGATCCATAATTTTATTGACGGGTTAATAATTTCAGCGGGATTTATTTCATCAATTGAACTAGGAATTACTACAGTAATTGCAATTGGTGCCCACGAAATTCCACAAGAGATCGGAGATTTTGGCGTATTAATCTACGGCGGGTTTAAGAAGAAGAAGGCGATCGCCTTAAATTTTGCTATTGCATTAACTATTGTATTTGGAGGATTTGTTGGATACTTTATTTCAAGTACTATTAATCAAGCTGTAGTATTTTTATTACCATTTGCAGCTGGTGGATTTATTTATATTGCTGCAACAGATCTTGTCCCTGAGATTAAAAAAGAAATTGATATCAAGAAATCAATGGCCACTATACTTGTATTTATTTGTGGGATACTAATCATGTGGCTGATTAAGTTAGCATTTGGTCATTAAGAAAAATATTACTAGGTAAGAGGCACATTTTTTCTAAGGTCATCTTTTATCTTTCGGCCTGTTTTTTTCTCCCAATCTGGAATTGAAAGAGAATGCTTTTCTCTTATCTTTTCACCAATCCCAAGACCATTATAAGTACAAAATGGGACAATTCCCTCAAGTGTTGTATAGTGAATTACACATCTCTCAAGACGATTAATATTTAAGTTGAAAACATCCTGGAACCACATGGATCCAACAAATAAGCTTTTGTAATGAAACCCTCTCAAGGAATCGTAACTTCCACCAATTGCAGCATCCTTCAGGAGTTTTTTTAGGTTAAAACCTTCAGGTGCCTTTTCATAATCAACAAAAGAATCAATGTTTTTTAAGAAGGCTGATGCAATTCTAAGTTTTTTAAGCGGGCCCTTGATTTTGCTTTCTTTATCAATAAACTCAAGCAGACCTTCGACATTAATGAATCTTGTAACTGGAATTGGTTTACCTTTTTCATTAAATATATAAGTTGCACCACCGCATCCTGGATGAGCAGTGAATTCAACTTGTGTTTCTCCTTTTAATATTTCTATTAGTTTTGATATTGGAAAGACAAATGGTACAGGATAGAAATCCTCTCTAGATATTTGGCCATCAAATTCTTTTTCAATAGCTTGCATCATCATTATATAGTCAACACGTTGTTTTTCTCGTTTTTCATCTTTAATTTTTGAAATCCTACCACAAAACGATACAGGTTGGAAGTTGACACCTCTGATTATATCCATGTTGTCAAGTGCAAATTTAACAATTTTTCCTGCTTCATGAAGGTTTTTTTCTCCAATTAAAACAGGTACTAAAACAATCTTTAAATTTGCTTTTCTAAGATTCTCAATTGCTTTTTTATTATACTCAATCCATGGATTTGTCTTTTTTGTTACTCCATCAAAGCTCATGTATATTGTGTTTACTTCAGCTTTTTTAAGTTGTGTACAATAATCTGGGTCATCTGCCAGTTTCAAACCATTGGTATTAACTTGGACATGTGAAAAACCTAGTTCCTTTGCCATTTTAACAATTTCAAATAAATCATCTCTAATGGTGGGTTCTCCTCCAGTTATTTGGATTGCTTTTGAACCCATTGGCCTTTCATTTCTTGCTTGAATCATTAAATCTCTAATTTGACTTAGAGTTGGTTCGTAAACTTTACCTGATGCACCAGCATTCATAAAACAGTAACTGCATCTCAGATCACATCTATTTGTTACTAAAAGATTTGTAAGAACACTTTGGGACTTATGTTCATCATAAAGGGATGGTTCATCAAAAATTTTTGTTTTTACATCAGGAGCAGAGCTACCCGTAATAGTATATTTCATCCATTTTTTATAGATGTTTACATCTGAAAAATATATATCTTTGAAAGAGCCATGCTCATCACATTCCTTGTTTATATACACCTTCCCATTTTCTTCAATAATTTTTGCATCAATTTTTTGGATTTTTCCATCTTTATAGCATGCTGGGCAGACTGATTTTATATTTTCTAATTCTTTCATATAATCATCAACTTTTAAACAAGTTAGATGGTCTAAACATATTAATCTATAAAGATTTAACTGTTTAAATTGAGCGAAATTTTATATTGTATGAGAGTATAAGGACAAATCTGTGTGTCTTGCAATACCTGGAAAAATAATTGAAATAGATAAAAATAAAGAACATGCATTAGTTGATTACGGAGATGGCACCAAACGAAAAGCCAATATTACTCTTGTTAAAGTAAAGACTGGTGACTACATCTTAGTCCATGCTGGATTTGCAATTGAAGTTCTTAATGAAAAAGAAGCGCAAGAAACCCTAGATCTCTTTAGAGAAATGCTTTCAAGTGGGGAGGAAGAGTAGGTGTATTCTTTAAAAGATAAGAATCTAGCAAATGATATTATTTCAAAAATACAGAAATTAAATGTTAATCTAAAGTTTATGCATGTCTGTGGTACACATCAGGATTCACTTGTAAAAAATGGTCTTGATTCTTTGTTGAAAGAATGTGGAATTGAGATAGGGCAAGGACCTGGTTGTCCGGTTTGTGTAACAACTCCTAAAGAAATTGAAGAAATGCTTTTACTTGCTAAAAGTGGTAAAACTGTTACTAGTTTTGGTGATATGATAAATGTCCCTGGTGAAAAATATTCATTACGCACAATGAAAGAAGAGGGTTGTGATGTTCGAACAGTTTATGGAATAGAAGATGCAGTTGAAATTGCACAAAAAAATCCAAGTAAAGATGTTGTTTTCATGGCAGTAGGTTTTGAAACAACTGCACCAACGACTGCTTCGGTTTTATTAAAAAACCCTCCTGATAATTTTTCAATACTATGCTGTCATAGAACTATTCCTGAAGCATTAAAGGCAATAATTGATATGGGTGAAATAAAAATTGATGGGCTTATTGAACCAGGTCATGTTTCAACAATTATTGGAGCAAAACCATATGAATTTCTTTCAAAAGAGTATAAAGTACCTCAAGTAATCGCAGGTTTTGAGCCAATTGACATTTTGATGGGCGCATGGATGCTTGTTCAGCAGATTGAGAAAGGCAAGCCATTTGTCCAGAATGAATATACCCGTGTTGTTCACCCAAAAGGTAATGTTAAAGCACAAAAGGCAATAAAAGAAGTCTTTAAGCCTTGTGATATTAAATGGAGAGGTTTTCCAATCATTCCAAATTCAGGTCTTAAACTCCGTGATAAATTCGAAAAGTACAATGCCCGAAAGAAATACAAAGATATTTTTGAAGAATTAAAAGATAAAAAATTTTTTGAACCCGCTGGATGCAGATGTGGAGAGTTACTTAGAGGCGTAATTACTCCTTTTGAATGTCCACTTTTTGGACAAGCTTGCACACCAGAGAGACCAGTTGGACCTTGCATGGTAAGTATTGAAGGCAGCTGCAATATTGAATATCGTTATCAAGAGAGATAGGTACTTATAAATGCGATATGAGGAAGTTTTAAAGCAATTAAAATCAATGGAAAACCCGAAAAGCGTTGAAGGGATGGCGCGTTACGGGATAAACCCAAAAAATAACCTTGGTATTTCAATATATAAATTAAGACCTCTTGCCAAAGAGATTGGTAAGAATCATGAACTATCTTTAAAGCTGTGGAATTCTGGTGTTCATGATGCAAGATTATTAGCAGTATTTATCGAAGATCCAAAACAAGTTACAGAGGAACAAATGGATTTATGGGCAAAAGACTTTGATTCTTGGGACATATGTGACCAAGCATGTACTAGTCTTTTTGATTTAACGCCATATGCATGGAAAAAAGTTTTTGAATGGGCCGAGCGAGATGAAGAGTTTGTAAAGCGTGCATCTTTTTCAATAATAGCAGGTCTTGCGGTTCATGATAAAAATGCTAATGATGAAAAATTTGAGCAATTAATACCTATATTAATTAAACATGCAAATGATGAAAGAAATTATGTAAAAAAAGCTGTAAACTGGGCTTTAAGAAATATTGGTAAGAGAAACAAAACACTTAATAAAAAAATGGTTGAGGTTTGTTTATCTATAAAAAAAATTGATTCTAAATCTGCAAAATGGATAGCATCTGATGCAATTAGAGAATTAACCAGTGAAAAAGTAAGACAAAGACTGGATAGAAAAAAGAATTAGATAATTCCTTTTACTGCTGTTGCACAGCCTTTACAAATTTTTTTAGTTTCACCTTTTATTTCAATATGTTTAATATCATCTAGGCCGTGTTCTTCTCCACAAACACAACATATTGCACAACCGTTTGACATAATTTTTTACCTCCGCCGTTTTGAAATATATAATATCTTCATTTGTTATATTATTTTGGCTAGAATTAAAATAATAAAAAAAGGCTTTGCTTTTAGAGCCTTATTTTATAAAATAAAAAATTAATCTTTCTAATAATGGGAATCGTTCTAAAAACCTCAAGAATTGGAAACTCGATGTTGATTTATCTCTTGGCATGGTCACAGTTAATTCAGACCAATCACTTACACCAAAATCATCCTTTGATTGCGCTCTAATAGTAAATGTTCCTTCTTCACCCCACATATGACTCAATTTTTTAATTTTTGGAGAACTGTATCGTCCATACCATTGACTGATTGTTCCATTTCCCCAATCAACCCTTAAATATATTGAATCGCCATCAGGATCATATAGCGAGAAGTTATATTCATATTCTATTCCCGCTGTTCCACTTGTGGGACCAGTTATTATTGGTGCATCAGGTGGCTGATTCCCAACTCTAACTGTTTTTGTTTTCATCACTTTTGAACCGGTGTCACCAGTAACTCTTAATGTTACTGGATATTTTCCTTGGCTGAGCCATGAGTGTGTTGCAGTTGGAGTTGTATAGTTTTCATCGTATATTCCATCGTTGTCCCAGTCCCATTCATAAAGAGTAATATATCCATTAGGATTGAAACTCTCTGACGCATTGAAAAGGATTGTTTCATCTGGGTTTGGAAGGGTAGGTGCCCAGGTGAAATCAACAACAGGAGTATATGGAATTGCAAGGGCATCTATTTCTACCCAATCTCCGAATGAGCCAATCAAATAACAATACCCAGTATCCTCGTCACATTCATACAAATAACCACCATAATAAGGATTCTCTGTGTAAGCACTCAGGTATAAAATGTCTTTTTCATAATCAAATGCACCATCCTGAGCTAATATCGCCAGGTCAATACCTAATGGACCTACCAATGTAGCTTCGCCTGTCTCAGTATCAATAGTCCAAAGATTGTCAGTTCCTACATCCCATCCGTACAAAACACCATATGCATCAAATGCAATACCTACTATCGATGCAGTATTGATAAAACTACCAATGTAAGTTTGCTCACCAGTATTTAATTCAATCTCAAAGAGACCACCAGAAGAACCATTGCTTGAAGCTCCATACAGCTTTTCATTTACAGGATCATATGCTAAACCATTAAGACCAGCACCACCACCACCGATCCCATAAAAGTTACCATTCTCTGGATCTATCTCCCAAAGAATACCATTTCCATATTCACAACAAATCCATCTTCCACCATTTGTCCAAGTACCTCCAACGAGAACTGGTGGTGAGCCTTTACCAATAAAATAAGTAATATTGCCAGGATCATCTAATGAGAAGTAACATTGACCATACCATTCTAGCAAATCATATCCATAGGCTATCTTTCCATCAGAAAATAATAACTTAGAGCTATCAATTGTATCTGGAAGACGTGTATAAGTTTGAACGATACTACTTGCATCAAATGGTTTATCTGGAAGAATTGGTAGTAATGATTCTTCCAAAAATATAATCCCAGTTGATGGAGTAATACTAACCCCGATTAACAAGAATATTAACCCAAATATGAGGATGGTTTTTTTCATAATATCCTCCCTCTGATATATAATTCAAATCTAATACAGAGTATATAAATCTTTTAACAATATCAGATAATGAATCTTTGGATGAGCAAGTTTATCAGTGGAAAACGTTCTAAGAATCTCATAAATAACGAATTTGATATTGATTTGTCCCTTGGCATAGTCACAATTAGTTCACCTAATTCTCCTTCCTCATCAAATGGATCTTTGGCTTTACATTTGATAGTATACGACCCTTGGTCTTTCCATTTATGAGACCTGGTAATAATTTCTCCAGAATCATATGGACCGAACCATCCGGTACTTGTATCATCCCCCCAATCAATATAATACCAAATAACAGAACCATCAGGGTCAGTTGCCGTAAAATTATAATCATAAAATGTTTTTATTTTACCATTTGCAGGACCATCTATGTTTGGTTTATTTGGTGGGCTGTTTGATTCCTGAACAAAAACCCAAGTATAATCACCAGTTGTATTATCAACATCATCTGTAACTGTCAGATTTATTGTGAAATTTCCAGGATAAGTAAAGATATGAGCAGGATTTTGCACATAGGAACTATTTCCATCCCCAAAGTTCCATTCCCAGCTATAAGGTGGAAATCCACCTGTAGCATATCCATTGAATTGAACAAATTCATTTATTAATCCATAATAAGGACCATTTGCATAGGCTTCAAAACCCTCTGCACTGATTGCAATAAAATCAATCCCATTGTTTGATGGACCAGAATACCTACTAGGTGAAAATATATTTTCAGTTGTATCCCAATGTTCATGAACGCCAAGACTATCAGATAAATAGTGTCCATCATCTTCAGGGTCATAAGTATTGGGATTTGGAACCGCTGATTGGTGAAGATAGTTTTGAGATCCTTCACTAGGGTTAGTTCCTTCGGTATGTAAAAAATCATACATTACAGAGTCAATAGCAACAGGGTCTTGTGAGAAAAATAAACTATTTGTCCAGTCATTGTTGAATGGATACATATCAAATTTATCAATTGTTCTGTGATTAATCTTTGTTGGATACAATCCATCTCCAATATAAAGTAAGGTTTTTCCACCAATATGTTCATGGGCAAAAAGATCGGTTTGAGGTGTAGGATTACCCATTATATGACCTGATTCATGGTAACCATGAACTGGATAAACAGCTTCAACCCAGGTACCAAAAAAATTCTTTGCAGATAATGTAACACCATATCCACCATTCAAAGGATGTCTTTTTAAAAGAGGTATGTTTATTATATAATCAGCCTCTGCTACACAAGTTGGAAGTGTCCTATATGCACAGGTTCCTTCTGCAAAATATACGCGTTCTGAGCTTGTTACATATTTTTCACGTCCAGGTTCACCTCCAGAGCTATCCACGTAGTGAATATCAGGAAACTCAGGAATTAATGGATCAGCTGGGTACTCCTCATAGTAAACTCTGTTGTAAAACCAGTTTGAAATCGGCCTTGTCGTATCATAGATAGTGATATCATACTGATCCACATTTACAGTATTTACCAGTTGTCTAAGAAGGGATTTTACAACATTCGGGCTTGCATCCCGATCGTTATCATTATCATTATAGGAACCGCAATTGTTCATATTGATTTTAATCGCTATCTTTTCACCTTCTTGATAACCAACCTCACCATGACCATGCTTTTGGTTGAAATATTTGAAAAGCAGGTTCCATCCATTATAATCATTATTGGTATCAGTAAGTGTTTTTATGCCTGAGGAAAACATTTGATCAATTACTGTTTGATTGTTATTTTCTTTTTTCCACCAATAACCAGATAGGGATTGTTCTGTAGCATTAGGGTCCCATCTCCACGATACTCTTCCAGGTTTATATCCTTGGGGAGTTCCAATTGGTTCTTTTGGTATAGGGTCCCAAAATACAGGACTACTTGAAGTATATCTATCAGTATCTGCAAAGACATTTGACGAAACAGAAAAAATTAATAAGAAAACTACTACAATTACAGGGGAAAAAGCAGCTGACTTATATTTTACCCTTTTAATCCATAAAACTAGACCATGAAATACTGCACTCCACAATAAACTCCAAAAGGCAAAGTATCCAAGTGCCACAGTAATCGACATTTGTTGGCAAGGATATCGAATACGGTCAGGTTTTGGTAAGACACGAAATAAAAACCAGATAATTGCTGCTAATCCTGCTAAATGAAATAACAGTCCGTGATGGCCGGAAAGTTTCATAAGTAAAATTGATTTTTTCATATGGTGCTTCTTCATTTTTATTCTCCTAAAATTTATAAATTATATATTTAATTAATATATATAATTTCTTAATAGTTTTTAAAAAAAAATAAAAACAGAAATTAATTATTATAATCCAAGTATATATCTAATAATTGGAAATGCTTTTTGAAATTGCTCCAGTAATTTTAGAAATACTGAATAGTTAGTATTTTTTGCCCTTGGTTGATTAATTATATGATAGCTCCATTCACTTACATCACCGTTTACATCTTTGGCTCTCGCCTTTATTTCAAACTTCTTTTTAATATCCCAAGAATGATTTAGAGTCAGTTCTGTATCTGATGCGTAAGGACCGATCCAGCCGGTATTTATACCATCTCCCCAGTCGATATAAAAGTAAATGTCTTCACCCTCAGGATCTGTTGATTTGAAAGTGAAATTATATTGCAAGAGAGGTTCACATTTTATTGGACCGGTAATTTTTGGTTTGGAAGGCGCATAATTGTCATTGTATCGTGGTAAAATTATGCATGACGGATGGGACGTGTCAAGATATAAGGTGTTTTCTGCAATGTTATATTCTTCATTTTCATTAATTCCATATTCAGTGTTTGGATTTGCAAGAAACCTTGGATAATTTGATGAAGAAACCGCAACACGTATCTTATGACCCGTGTTCCAGATATATGAGGTGCTCCACATATCGACCTCAATTTCATATACCTCCCCAGATTCCATAAATTCCCAATGATCAAAACCATTTCTATTTCGCATACGAAGTATTCCATCACAGATAAGCATTGATTTTCCATTTGGATATACATCGGTAAGCTTTACCGTAAAATCAGTATCAGGACAATCTGATGAAACAAATAATCTAGCTTTTATTGGACCAGTTGCCTCATATGGCTCTACCAATACATCGCTAGTAAACACTAAAACATCTGCCCTATTTTCAATTGATTTTTGATCATATGGACCTGCATATGTTGGTGCCAATGGAAATAGATTTGCCCCTCCTTTTGTAGGAACCGGATTTGCCGGATTATAATTATAACTCAATGGCTCAAAGTCTCCAGGTGAATCTGTTGTTAAAAAATCATCCTCATGGAAATACCACTCATCCTCGATATAGTTTGGTGGCCAATCATCCACATAACGCCAGAAGTTACCAAGGGCACTGCTATCAGTAACATCTCCCATTACATAGTATACAACATTTGGTCTATTTTCAAAATCATTGGATGTTCCTTCTATATATTGCTCAAGAATTTCATACCAATACTCTTCAGAAAATGTGTCTAATGCATTCTCTGGGTAGTAAAGTTCACCTTGTAATCTTTTCCCAAAAAATGCATGAGTCCACGGACCCATTATAAGTTTTGATTTACCTGCTGCACCTGACCCGCCATCATATTGATATCCCATGAAACCGTCAAGTAGTCCTTGGCCAAAACAATCATACCAACCGCCGATATGAACAGCTGGAACGTTTACATCTTGCCAGTTGTCTTCAAGTGAGACATTCGTCCAATATTCAAGTGTATAGTTTTCACGAGACCATAATTCTGGTAAAACGTAAGTACTCCCTTGATTCTGAAGCCAGGTTTCTATCATATTTTTTCTAAACTGTCCACCTTGATATATTGTTGTGTATAAATTTGGGGTTGCTGCTCCAATATATTGACATGTTAGTGATGAAGGATTTGCACCGGCCATCAAATATTGGACTATGCCTGTTGCAGATCCTCCAATTGTTGCAACTTTTCCATTTGACCAATTTTGGCTTGCAATCCAGTCCAATGTATCAGGACCATCAGTATGCGCATCTCTAAATATCGTATCAATACCTTCAGATTGAAACCGTCCTCTTGTATCTTGAACAATGGAAGGCCAGCCCATATCAGCCCAGTTACCCATACCTGAACCATTCTTGTTATATGGCGTTCGAATAAGTATTGCCCCATGAGGTGGAGAACCGCCGTCTGGAAGATAAACATCTGTTGCAAGATGAATTCCATCCCTCATCTCGACCATAAATGTTTCTTTTGTATATAGAGGCTTTATGACGCCTTCAATATCATTTTTTATATTATTTAAAAGAAGATTATTATCAACACTTTTTTTTATTGAAATCCCACTTCCAAAAGAAGCTAGACTCGCTCCAACAAGCAGTGTCAATAAAATTATCACAAATCCTTTTCTTAAAATTTTATCATTCATTTTTTATAAACCCCCTATGTTGATAATCCTGCGAGAGCTTTATAAATCTGTTGGAAAATATATCGACAATTTATTAAAAAATCATTTATTTTAACTTTAGTTCATCAAGTTTTTTCTTTGCAGTTTTGTTTGTAATATAGAAATATAAATAGACTGCTGCAAGCTCAATTCCAAAAATTATTAAAAACCAGCCAAAGGTACTTCCAATCTTGAATAGATTATCAATATCTGTTATATTTAAATCAAAGGTTATGTTAATTGATATAAAAAAAGGAATAAACATACCAATAATTACTATTGCAAGAATAGATATCAAATCTTTACGTTTACCCATTGTCTAACTGCGATGCGTAAAATATTATTAAATTTATTTATTCAATCAACAAATAAGAAAAAATTTGTAAATAATTATTTAGAAAGCTTATGTCCAATGATTGCGTTTTGGCCTATTGAAATTCCACCATCACCATTTGGAATCTTATTATGAACAATCAACTTCAAACCTGATTTGTTGACCTGTTTTGCAACCATTTCAGTGATTGGAACATTATAAGTAACTCCTCCTGTTAAACCAATTGATCTAATACCATTTTTTTCTGCATTATCAATTGCTATATCAGTCAGTTTATCAACTATTGTATTTACTATTGAATGAGCGTAATCAGCTTTCTCTTTCTCAGTTAGAGGTTTAGTTATTTTTTCATCAAGCTGTTTAAAAAGATCAATTGTACCAATAATGCCATCATTTACTTTTATATCAAAAGAATAAACACAACTTCCATTTTCTAAATATTTCTCAAGTTTCATAGCAGGTTCACCATCATAGGTTCTCTTTGTACAAATATTTAGATAACAGGAAACTGCATCAAGAACCCTTCCAAGGCTAGTAGATCTTGGTGCATTATCAATTAATTTGGAAAATACATCTGCTTCACTGCCTTTAAAATACTTCTCTTCATCAAATCTTTTAAAAATTGCAAAGACAAGCCTTCTTGGGTCACGGGATGCCTGATCACCGCCAATTAGTGGAATTTCTTCAAGATGCCCGACACGTTTAAAATCTTCAAAATTTGATACAAGAACCTCTCCACCCCAAAATTTACCATCAGTTCCATATCCAAGACCATCAAGTGTCAGTACTACGCTTTCTAAAATATTATTATCAACTAAAAGTGAAGCTGCATGAGCCCAATGATGCTGTACATCGTAAAGGGGTACTGAAAACTCATCAGAAAAGATTTTTGCAACCTTTCTTGAATCATAACCAGGATGCAAATCCTGAACGACGGCATCTATCTTTTCACCCTTTGATGTAAGTTTCATCAGATGACGCAAACTTTCTTCTAAAAACTCAAGAGTTGAATAGTATTTGGAATTACCGATATACTGGGTTGCAAACACAAATTTATCATGAGATACAGCTCCAGTTATATTTTCCCCAGCGCCAACGCTTAAAATTTTTTTATCATAGTTTACTGCAATGGGTTCTGGAACGTAACCTCTTGATTTTCTAATAAAAAAGGTATTACCATTCCAAACTCTAACAACGGAGTCATCAACCCTATTTGGAATTTTACGATTATGCAAAAGATAGATATCTGCATCAATAGAAAATGCCTCTTCATCAGTTGTTATCATTGCCTCACCGGGAACATTTGAAGAAGTCATCACAAGTGAGTCTGACTTAAGATGTGAAAATAGAATATGATGAAGTCCAGTATAAGGTAGGAACAATCCAATCGTGTTTAACCCAGGAGATGCTTCTTCAACACCGATTTTGTTTACAAGAACAATGGGTCTGTTCTTTGAAAGAAGTAATTTTTCCTCATCTTTTGTAATAGATGCATATTTTTTTGCAGTTTCAAGGTCTTTAACCATTATGGCAAATGCTTTTTGTGGTCTGTTATACCATTTTCTGAACCTGCTTATCTCATTGATGTTACAACAGAGATGCATGCCTCCCCAGGATTTTATCACACCAATTTTTCCAGTATCTATCTGATTTGCAAAACGTTTTATAACCTGTTTATCACCAAGATTTTTTTTATCCTTATCAAATAACTGATATTTCGGACCGCAAACCGGACAGGAAATGGTCTGAGCATGGTAACGACGGTTTAGAGGAGAACTATATTCCTTTTCACACGATTTGCATAGTATAAATTCATCCATTGCAGTTCTTTCTCTATCATAAGGAACGTCTTTTACGATACTATAACGAGCACCACATACTGTGCAATTAGTAAAAGGAAAATTGTATCGCTTATCATTTTCATTAAAAAGTTCATTTAAACAATCTTTGCAAATCCCAATATCAACAGGAATTAATGATTCTCTTTCACCACTTTCACTGTGAAGAATCTGAAAATCATCAAATATCCTATCATCTGGTTCTCCAATAATTTTAGTAATTTTTGCTATAGAAGGAAGATTTTCCTTGACCTGCCTGATAAACTCATCTTTATCTTTATCAATAAAAACTTCAACTTCAGAGCCCTTGTTTAAAACATAACCTTTAAGGCCTAATTTTTTTGCTATACGATAGATAGTTGGTCTAAAACCTACACCCTGCACTACGCCTTTAAAGATGAGTTTCATCAAATCTTACCTATTCAACTATTAAATCCTTAGAATATGGATTAACATCAGCAAGTAAAAACTCGTTACTCATCGATAGGCAGTTTGTCGGGCAAATATCATTACATTGTGAGCAAAAACAACATCGTGCCAAATATATCTTTATCTTCTTTTGTTTTGGTTTAAATTCAATTGCCTCACAAGGACAAACTTTCAAACATAGTTGACATCCGATGCATTTTTCCTTATCATACTGTATTTTCCCTCGGAAATTTGGAGGTGTCTCAATTGGTGGACATATTTCTATCCTTCCTTCTCCAACATCAGCTAGGAACTGAGTTGTATCATCTGGTGCATATTTTGCAGGAAATCTGTTAGTCCATGGTTTTTTAAACATTTGGGCAAAAACTGAGGGCAACATTGAAAATCTCATTTCATAAGCCTCCTTGTCTTTTCAATACTTAAACGATGTAGTTCTTCCTTTGTCAATTCATATTTATTATTATCTTTAATTATTCCAACCCTATTTGTGCAAGACATGCATGGATCTGTTGATGCAGCAACAATAGGTATATCTGCAATTTGCTCTCCAATTAGCATTGGGATCCAGGGTAATATATTATTGTAGGTTGGAGCACGTACCTTCCATGTATAAGGAGCCTCTTTTCCATCAAGTTTCACATAGTGAATTACCTCACCACGTGGCGCCTCATGTCTTCCAACACCTTCCCCTTCTGCCTTTTTAAGTTGGGCAAGAAGCTTTGCTATTTTTGGTTCAGCGACAATATCACCAGAAGGCATCATATCAATGCACTGCTCAATCAGTTCAATAGATTGTTTTACCTCAAGCAAACGCTGGATGATTCTATCATAAACATCCCCATTTACCTTTCCAGTTAATTTATCAGGGGTGACACAATCAAAATCCAAATCACCATAAGCAAAATATGATGTATCGACACGCACGTCTTTTTTAACTCCAGATGCCCTAGTCGTAGGACCAACTGCACAGAGTTTCATGGCATCATCTTTTGTTAAAATACCAGCGCCTTGGCTTCTCATTTTTACAGTTTTATCATTTAAAAAAACTTTTCCTAATTTGTCATATGCCTCTTTAAAATATTGAATATCTTTCTTAATTTTGGGAAGCATATCTTTTGTAATGTCACGACGAATACCACCTATCATAATTATTCCTTTTGTAACACGATTTCCTGTTAGATATTCAGTTAAATCAAGTGCCCTTTCTCTAACCTGCCAGGTTAAATAAAGAACCGTGTCAAAACCAATTTCATGAGCTGCCACACCAGCCCATAAAAGATGTGAACAAATCCTTTCAAGTTCACCTTGAATAACCCTAAGATATTCTGCTCTTTCTGGCGCGTGTATATCTGCAGCATCTTCAACAGCTAAGGTAAATGCTGCAGGATGACAATAAGAACATATCCCACAAATCCTTTCTGCAAGATATAGAATCTGAACCGGGTTTCTTTTACGTGAAGCCCATTCAACAGCCCTGTGTACATGCCCAAGCTTTACATCGACGTTAACTATTTTTTCTCCATCAAGTTCAAATTCAAAATAGACGGGTTCCTTTAATGCAGGATGGATTGGCCCTATTGGGATATGATATGATGTTTTTGTAATAGATGATGTTTTCATTTTTTCACCTCATGTAAATTTTTATAAAGTTTTTCAGGACCTGTTTTATCCCTTCTCCATGGATAAACACCCTCAGGAAAATCATCTGGTAAGAAGCATCTTCTGTCATCTGGAATTCCAATAACCTTTACACCAAGCATCTCCATTTTTTCACGTTCAGTAATCAAGGCACCAGGAATTAAATCGCAAATCGATTCAATCTCAGGTTTTGTTTTTGGCAGTTCAACAGAGATATGCAGATTTGTTTCTTCCATGCGTTTTCCAAAATTTAAAGTAAAATGATAAATTAATTCAATGGTCTTTCCAAGATCATTTCCAGAAGCAACAGCAAGATGAGGGAATTGTAAATCACATAAATGTTTTATTACGTTTTTAAATATACTATTATCAACCTTTAGCCATATTGAATAAGTTTCGTTTTTCTTTACACCAGCAGCTCGTTTTTTAATTTTTGAACCTTTAATTTTAGTTTTAAACTCATCCTTGAAATATTTTACAATTTCTTCAGGATTCGATTTTTTTGCCTTCGTCATTTCTTTCCCTCCAATGTCTCAAGTTTAGTCCAAGCTTTAGCAACAGCATATATTATTGCTTCTGGTCTGGGTGGACAACCGATAACATGAACATCTACTGGCAGAATCTTGTTTATTGGTCCAACAAGATTGTAAGATTCATAAAATACGTCACCTGTATTTCCACAATTACCCACACATATAACTGCTTTTGGGTCAGCCATCTGGCTGTATATACGTTTCACCTTATCTTCCATTTGTCTTGTTACCGGACCAGTAACCAATAAAACATCTGCATGACGAGGTGTACCGACAAGTTTTATCCCAAAACGTTCAACGTCATAACGAGGACATAAAGCTGCAATAATTTCAATATCACAGCCATTACATGAGCCAGAGTTACAATGATAAACCCATAAAGCCTTTTTAAAAGCCTTTGTAAGTCCTTTTGCCATAAAATAATTCCTCCTTAAATGTTAAAATTCTAGTTTTGGTAATCATATATACTATTTAAAAATTTGTGGAAATTAATAGATATTAACATATTCTGGGGACAGGATCCCCAATTGGTTTATGCAGATTTCTTTTACCACCAACAGTTGTTTTTAATACAACGCCCCTCACTTTATCGTTTGCCTCTCCTATTATCGCTGCATTTTTACCTAAAGGGTGTTTTTTAATTTCGGTTAAAATCTCATCAGCTTTCTCTTTTACTACGCCCAATACAACCTTTCCTTCATTACCTATTTCCAGTGGATCAATACCAAGCATATCACATGCTGAAATAACTCCCTTTGAAATCGGAATAGGTTCTTCTTCCAGAACAATTCCCACCTTTGATTTTTCACTAAATTCGTTTACCGTATTTGCAAGTCCTCCTCTGGTTGGATCTTTTGCAGAAACAATTCCTCCAATCGAAAGGGCTTTTTCCATTAGCTTATTTATAGGCGCGACATCAGATTTTATTTCGGTTTCAAAGCCGTAACCTTCTCTAAAGGACATTAAAGCAACACCATGTTCACCGATATTTCCAGAAATAATAATTTTATCACCATTTTTTAAATTTGAATCAAGAAGCCACCTCTGATCAAAACTACGATATTTTTTCACTATCTCAATGTTTTTTTCAAGCAAATCAGTTCTTCTACCAATACCTGTTGTATTTATCATGAACTCCTGAATTGCACCTTTTTCTACAACTTTTGTATCCCCTGTTATAATTGGAACGTCGGCGTCTTGTGCTACTTTTCCCATGCTTTTCACAATTATTTCAAATTTTTCTAATGAAAAACCTTCTTCAATAATAAAACCTGCTGAAAGAGCAATTGGTTTTGCACCCATAACAGATACATCATTTACTGTTCCTGCAATTGCTAAAGAGCCTATGTCTCCTCCTGGAAAAATAACTGGCTGAACGGTATGTGAGTCTGTTGAAAAAACAATATCATCAATTACGGCAGCATCATCAAGCATTGATAGAGGTATCTCTGCTGAGCTTGACGCATTTCTAAAATATTTTAAAATTTTTTCTTTGATGAACCTATCCATCATTTGGCCGCCTGCACCTTGTGCAAGCTTAATTTTATCTGCCATGGTAGCAATCGTGATGTATAAGTTTTATTTATATTTAGCCCTTTGAGGTATATTTAGAATATTACAGTTTTATTTCTAAAGTATTATAAAGAAAAAAGAACAATAGAAATATAAATAATGAGTTCAAACAAAGCAAAACATTTATCTACTCGATTAACATATGTTAACATAATGAAGTCTAGATTGGAAGATGAAATGAAAATTTCAGTTCCAACTATTTTTCATTCCTTACTTCCTCCCTCAAATATAATCTAGACTTCATCTCTTTATAATATTTTTAAAACATCGACACAAGTTTTATTTACAGCATTTGATTCCATGTCGCTTAATGATAGGAGAAATATTGAATTCACTTTTAGGAGATGGTTACATCTGGCAAGATGTAGTAATTGCAATAGTCAGTATTTTATTTGGTTTTATTCTTCTACCACAATTTAGGGATTTATTACATGGCAAAGTTTATATCAATTTATACACAGCTGGTTTAACGACAGTAGGATTATTTATTCTAGCAGCAACTTTTATTACAATGGGATTTTGGATATCATTTATAGCAGATATTTTTTCAGGATCAGTATGGCTTCTATTATTCATTTTCTCTGTTAGAAACAAAAGAAGAAAAAAATAATTGTATTATTTTGTAAATCTCTTTAATAAAACCTTGTTTATAAATGGATTGCCGTTTTTTTCTATTAGCTCAGGTGTAGTAATTACTGCATGTTCTAAAGCATTGTGACAACTGCAGGTTCTTTTATATTTTATCTTCGGTATCAATTTATTAAGGATGTTTGCTACATTTTTGTCATTTTTTTTCAAATTGTCAACAACGTTTCTAACACTAACGTCTTCTTCTCCCTCATACCAGCAGTCGTAATCAGTAACTGTAAGTATTGCACATAGACACATTTCTGCTTCTCTTGCAAGTTTTGCCTCTGTTGCAAGTGTCATCCCAATTATATCAACGTTCCAACTGCGATATAAATTAGATTCAGCACGGGTTGAAAATTGTGGTCCTTCCATACATATGTATGTTCCACGATGTACATCGACACCTTCTTTTTTTACAGTTTCATATGCCAAGTCTGATAAAGTCTTACAAAATGGATCTGCAAAACTAACGTGAGCTACAATCCCATCTTCAAAAAAAGTTGATTTTCGTTTAGCTGTTCTATCTATAAGCTGGTCAGCTATAACAAAATCACAAGGTTTTATTTCCTTTTTTAAACTTCCAACAGCTGCAATAGAAATAAGATATTCGACACCACATTCTTTCAATGCAAATACATTTGCACTGTAGTTTATATTATGGGGTGCAATTGCATGACCCTTACCATGTCTTGGTAAAAAAGCTACTTCAACACCACTTATTTTGCCAATTGTTATGTTATCTGAGGGTTTTCCAAAGGGAGTGTTAATTTCTAATTCCTCAGTATTATCTAATATCCCCATTTTATAAAAACCACTTCCACCAATAATTCCAATTTTAACAGACATAGCTTTGACGAATGGAAATTACTAAAAAAGCTTTTTGCTTACATCAAGAGGAATATTATGGTTAAAGAAATTTCAGGTAATATAGTTAATATTATCGATAAAGAAATTTTTCCTGGAACTCTAAAAATAGATAAAGGAATAATTGCCAAAATTACCCGAGATAATGTTGATTACAATAATTATATTATACCTGGTTTTGTAGATGCACATGTTCATATCGAAAGCTCAATGCTTACACCATCTGAATTTGCACGAATAGCTGTTGTCCATGGAACTATAGCTATTGTATCAGATCCTCACGAAATTGTTAACGTTTTAGGTATCGATGGTGTTTATTATATGCTTGAAAACGCATCAAAAGTACCCTTAAAAATATGTTTTGGTGCACCATCTTGTGTTCCTGCATCCCCGTTTGAGTCAGCAGGTAATAGACTAAATGAAAAGGAAATTGAAGAACTACTTAGTAATCCTAAGATTGGATTTTTAGCTGAAGTAATGAATTATCCTGGAGTTATTAACAATGATTCAGAGGTAATTAAAAAAATAAATTTAGCTAAAAAACATTCAAAACCAATCGATGGTCATGCGCCGGGTCTTAGTGGAAAAGATCTTGAGAAGTATATTTCAAAAGGTATCTCAACAGACCATGAGTGTTTTACATTAAATGAAGCACTTGAAAAAATAAAGATGGGGATGAAAATTTTAATAAGAGAAGGATCGGCAGCAAGGGACTTCAATGAATTGTATCCTCTGCTTAAGGATAATTGGGAAAGTTGTATGCTATGCTCTGATGATAAGCACCCTGATGATCTTATCAAGGGACATATAAATATGATGGTTAAAAGAGCATTAGGAAAAGGAATTGATCCTTTTAAAGTATTTTCTGCTGCTTCATTAAATCCAGTAAATCATTACAACTTAGGGGTAGGAGTTCTTAGAATTGGAGATCCCGCAGATTTTTTAGTTGTCGGTAATCTAAAAGATTTAAACATATTAGGAACCTACATCAATGGAATAATTGTTGCAAAAAATGGTAAAACATATATTAAAAGAACTGAGCTAGAAATCAAAAATAATTTTAATATAGGACCAAAAAAGCCAAATGATTTCATCATTAAAGCTGAAAAAGGAAAGATAAATGTTATTAAAGCTATTGAGGGACAATTAATAACTGAAAAGGAAAAAGTGGACCCAAAAATATCTGATAATCAAATTATTTCTGATATAGAACGAGACATTCTAAAAATAACTGTAGTAAATAGATATAATGAATCAAAACCCTCGGTTGGTTTTATTAAGAATTTTGGACTTAAAGAAGGTGCAATTGCATCTAGCGTTGCACATGATTCGCACAATATTATTGCTATAGGTGTTAATGACAATGACATATGCAAAGCTGTAAATTTTATAATAAAAAACAAAGGAGGTATTTGTGCTGTGTCAAAAGGTAAAGACAAAATACTTCCTTTGCCTATCGCAGGAATTATTAGTAATAAAAATTATGATTGGGTAGCAAAAAAATATGTTGAGCTAAATATTATTGCAAAAAATCTTGGATGCAATTTAAAAGCGCCGTTTATGACACTTTCTTTTATGGCATTACCTGTAATTCCAAAATTAAAGATTAGCGATAAAGGTCTTTTTGATTCAGAAAATTTTAAATTTATAAATATTTTTGACTATGCGTAAATTTTATCTTATATTCTTTCATAGAACCTGCAAATGAAAAATCTCGTAATGTGCATTGGTAATAGAGATGGGGGCGATGATGCAGTTGGTCCATATATTGCTGATATGCTTAAAGAAAAAAAAATTGATGTTTTAGATTGCGGTGTAGTACCTGAAAACTATACATCTGTTGTAAAAAAATACAATCCTAAAAATCTAATAATTATCGATGCTGTTGATATGGGACTTTCTCCAGGGGAAATAAGAAGGGTTCCAAAAGAAAAAATTGGAGTAATGCATATTAGTACTCATGGAATACCGGTTCCAGTTTTGATTAACTATTTAGAAAAGTATATTAAAAATATAATTTTCATTGGCATTCAACCTAAAAGTATGTTTGGAAAGTTAAATGATATTGTCAAAAGAAATGCTAATTATCTTTTAGATCTGATTATAAATAATCAGTTAGATAAAATTGAAATTTTAGATTAAAAAAAACAAATAATAATTGCAGTTTTTTTTGTAAATAATTACATTTTGATATTTGGACACAAAAGAGATATAAACTTGGAGATAGACAGAATTTATTGGTTAAATGATTGATTTAAATCCCCACTGGGAGGGCATTTAGAAAATGAATGAAATAACTAAAAAATTAATTAAATTGGTAAAACAAAGAAAAAGACAAATTGTTGTTACCGAACAAGGATCTGTTAAAAGATTTTCTAGATCATCATCAGGTTTATCATCTGATGATTATTATAGTGATAGTTCAGAATACGAATAAATCTATTTTATCATATCTAATTTTTATTTTTTTATTTTATTAGATAATTAATAAACTAACAGCCATAACAAGCATACCAATAATTATTCCAAAAATTGCACAATGACCACTACCATATTTATGGGCAACTGGTAGAAGTTCATCAACAGAAATATAAACCATTATTCCTGCAACAAATGCTAAAAGAAATGAAAGAACACCATCTGATAAAAAAGGAAATAACACTACTAAACCTATTATTGCTGCAATTGGTTCTGCCAGTCCAGATAGAAATGAATAAAAAAAAGCTTTGTTTTTATCACCCGTTGCATAATATATAGGAATTGATACTGAAATACCCTCTGGAATGTTGTGCATTGCAATAGCAAAAGCAATGAAAATTCCTAATTTTATATTACTTAAAGCAGTTCCAAAAGTAGCAAGTCCTTCAGGAAAATTATGAATACCTATTGCAAGTGCTGTAAATAGGCCAATTCTTAATAATTCTTTATCAGTTTTTCCTCTTTTTTTTAATGTAAATCCTTTGAATGCATGAGGATTTTCGACTTCAGGAATTACTAAATCAATAATTCCTATCACTGCAATACCTGTAAAAAATGCATATAGGCCTAATATTTCACCAACATGTAGAAATGCTTCAGGAAGTAATTCTACAAAAGATACGTAAAGCATTACACCAGCAGAAAGCCCCAATGAAAAACAAAGGTAATTTATTTTAGGTCTTTTTATAAAATAAGCAATAGTACTTCCTATACCAGTTGAAAGACCTGCAATCGTTGTTAATAATATAGCAAGACCTATATCCCCAGGAATATCCATAAATTATTATTAAATAAAGGATTTATTTAAATATTTTTATAATCAAAAAAATGTTATTAATATAAATTTTAATATTACTAAAAAGCTAATAAAAGATTTTTTTAAAATATTAGTTGTAGTCTCTTTATCTCGATGATTTGAAATATAATCAATATTATTAGATATTTTATAATCAAACTGAAATTGTTGATTATAAGGTGAAGAATATGGAGGAAGTTGATGCAATTGTCATAGGCATGAATGTTGCTGGTGCAAATGTATCAAAAGAATTGGCTTTGTTAGGTATTAATACCCTTGTAGTTGAACGATTTGCTCAAGAAAGAATCGGGGAAAAGACATGTGGAGATGGTCTTGAAAAACATGAATTTAGAAGATTGAACCTTGAGATACCGAAAGGAGATTTTGTAATTCGTGAAATTACAAAAGGAGAACTCGTTGCACCTGATTTAAAATCAACAATAACCGCCCAAGCAGAAGGTATAGGTATAAATAGATATCAATTTAATCAACATCTTGTAAAATTATCTATTAATGCTGGCGTCAAGGTTTTAGATAAAACCACTGCAGTTTCACCTATTCTTGAAAATTATGGTAATTCAATGAAAGTATCAGGGTTAAAGGTCTGTAATAAAAAAGGTGAAATTAAAAAATTTAGGTCAAAAATTATCATAGACTGCTCAGGTGTTTATGCAAAAATAAGAAATCAGCTACCTAAATCATGGTGGGTTTCAGAAAAAGTTGCAAATAAGGATACAGCCATCTGTTATAGAGAAACCAGGGTTTTTGACTCTGATTTGGAGGAGTTGTTTGTCCGTGCGTATTTTTCAAAGGAAATAGCCCCTGGTGCATTTTATTGGATTGGATGCCGAGACCTTAGAAGTGTAAATATCGGCATTGGTATTCTACGAGTACCAGGTTATCCAAATCCATATAGACAATTTTATTCAAAACTAATACCTCTTCATCCTTATCTTAAAAAAGGGAAAATTACATGGAAAAGCGGAGGGATTGTACCTGCTCGGAGATCAATTGATTGTATGGTTGCTAACGGATTTATCGCAATTGGTGATGCAGCCTGCCAGGTAAACCCAATTAGCGGTGGAGGAATTGGGCCTTCATTGTTTGCAGGAAAACTTGCTGCAAGTGTTATTAATGAGGCGCTTGAAAAAAAAGATACTAGTATTGAATCTTTATGGGACTATAATGTAAAATATAATAAACAATACGGATTCATTCAGGCAGGAGGACAAGTCTTTCGGGAATTTCTATCATCTCTAAGTGATATAGATATAAATAAAATATTAGGAGTGCAAGTTCTTTCAGATGAAGATATTCTTTATGCTATTGAGCACGGAAAATTAGATGCTGGATTTACAACAAAATTGAAAATGGCAAGAAAATTGATAAAGTATCCAAAATTATTATTCTTATTAAGAAAGATGCAAACCCGTATGGAGAAAGCTCGCTCTTTTTATTTAAATTATCCTAAATCATCAGAAGGATTCTTAGAATGGAGAAAAAAAGTACATAAATTTTTTTCAGTTAATATTTAAACAAATTCATAACAATTGCTTTTCATCAAAATTCTTATTTTATAAAATATTGCTCTCTCTAAAAGTGGATAATATTCTAAAAAAATGAATTAAATAGAACTAGATCAGTTATTTGATTTATCTATTCCGGACAAAATAATTTGTATCGGACCTCTCAAGTTGGGACAAACATCAAAAAACAGTAGAAACAAATAGAAATAATCGAGAGACGAAGTGGAATAATTATTGTAAACCTAACCGTATTAATAATGCTTGTAGGAATGGGTATCGTTCTAAAAGCATCAACAAAGGTGAACTTGATATCGATTTATCTCTTGGAACTCTTACCTCAAGTTCGGTCCAATCACTACGAGCATGATTACAATCCTTTACTATTACACGAATTTTATGTATCCCATAATATTCAATAAATGTAATATTTACCTCAACTGTTTCATTAGAATTAACTGGTCCAATCCAATTAGTTCCACCTGAATACCACTCCCATTTGTAATACAATTGATCCCCATTTGGATCAAAAGTAGTTGTATTATATTTATATTTGACATCTAATTTACAAGTTGTAGGACCAAATATCTCTTTTGGAGTTATAGGTGGTTTATTATCACTTTCTCCACCAAAACATAAAAATTCACCTGATTCTAATCCAATATAGACTTTACCATCCGCAATTGCTGGTGAAGACCAAACCTCAGAAACAGTATTAAAATCCCAGATTTTTTCACCAGAAGTTGCATCTAAACAAAAAACTTTATCATATTCAACTGGACTAATATATATCTTCCCATCAGCATATGCAGGAGAGGATCTAATGTAACTATTCTTCATACCATCAAAGTCCCAGATTTTTTCACCATATGTTGCATTAAGACAATACAAAATACCATCATCTGCACCAAAATATATATTTCCATTAGCAGTACAAGGAGTTGAAAAAATAAGTTTATCTGTAGGATATTTCCATATCAAACTACCATTTTTAATATTCAAACAATACAGACCATCCTCTCCACCGGCATATAATTTACCATCATAAATTATTACATAAATATAGTGTTCGTTATGTCCCTCTGTTGTATATTTCCAAATAACTGTTCCATTATTAGCATCCAAACAATATACATTAAAATCTTTAGCTCCAAAGTAAACCCTATCATTATATACAACCGCAGAAACAGGAAAATCAATAGCTTGAGAAACCCAAATTTCCTCCCCGGTATCCACATCTAAACAATACATACAACCTGGTTCTGGATTAGGCGCACCAATAAACACTTTTCCCTGATAAACAGCAGGTGATGCAATAATAGTATTACCTGGAGGTGTCTGGTATCTCCAAATAATCTCGCCATTGGTTGCATTTAAACAATAAATGCCCCTATTTTGATAAAGTGTTCCAAAGTAGACTTTACCATTATCAACAGCAGGAGAAGATGCATAAATACCACCTGGTATAAGTGTTTGCCATATTTTTTCCCCAGTATCTGAATTTAAACAGTAAAAATTTATATTGTCACAACCAAAATAAACCTTATTATCAACTACTGCTGGAGATGATTGGTGTATTCTACCTTCTGCTTGAAATGCCCATAGAACATTATTTGTATCAGGACCAGTAGAAGTGCTATATCCACTGCGATTAAGGTCATGATGAAACATCGGCCACCAATCTACATCATCACCTGTTGATTCTGATACAATCTCATTTGATGTTTTGATGTTGTTACTTATTACTATGGGACTAATTACCGACCAGATAAATAAGATGATGATTCCAAGTGACAGGATGCTTCTTTTCAAGATTTATAAGCCTCCCTCTTATAATTTATAAAACCAATCAATAGTATATAAATCTATATCAGCATCAGACTCATTATAAAGGATGCTTTGAGTTGGTTATTTATTATTTCCCTAATCTAACTATTTATTAATAGGGATATGGACCCCAACAACCAAATACAGCAGCACCAATTATTATTGGTATTGCTGAAATCA
>Ga0209427_10000928_pt1 | contig 32831 bp, 20 predicted proteins | sample DeeMarSWOR136_30_FD_187465 | JGI IMG/M metagenome (GOLD analysis project Ga0209427, IMG submission 187465) | Marine sediment microbial communities from White Oak River estuary, North Carolina - WOR-1-36_30 (SPAdes) (version 2) | ecosystem: Environmental > Aquatic > Marine > Intertidal zone >...
TTCTCCGGCGACGTCGCCGCGGCCAGCACCCTACCCGTCTCGGCCTCCATCAACGTCGCCTTGATCGACGAGCTGCCCACGTCGTATCCTAATAGCAGTGTCATTTACGTATCCTTTATCGTTTGGATTTCGAACTACTGTTCTTGATATTCCAATTCCGGATGTTCAGTCCTCTTACACTTAGCCTTTGGGGCCCTTTTGAAGGTGACATTGACTCCAGGAACATCTGGGTAGTCAATCTTCTTATCCTTCAGGAGTTCTTCAACCGTCAGAATTTGCATCACCGGATGCTTTCGCCAGGGTGACTTGTAAAATCCCCCACCGGTCGCTTCTTGTCGCATGGCACTTGTAGGTTTTTCCATGGAGATCAAGACACCAATCTGCGCTGTCTCACGCTCCAGAACTCCTCGCAGATCTCTCACATCCTTCACGCCCACTTTGCCGGACTTGACAGATATCACAATCTGCTTGGTCTTTGACTTGGAATTATCTGGTTCGTCATGGAAATAGAGCCGGCCGTCGATTCCTCGATCCACCCCTTTTTTTTGCTCGACAGGTCTTGCGCCTACTAATCCAAGTGCCCACCACTGGAACTGATAGCGGTTCTGCTTCGCCAAGGTTTTCGCATCCGGCAAAGAGACGGGTTCTCCCATGACTCGATACTTGACTTTGCCCCCAAATGCGTCCCTCAATCTGTGCTTCATCAATGCGACAGCCAGGTGTGTAACGTCAATACCAATCCATTTGCGCTTTAGTCTCTCGGCAACCACGACTGCCGTGCCACACCCGCAAAACGGATCAAGCACCGTGTCTCCTTTGTTGCTAGAGACGTCTATTATCCGTGCAAGCAAGGCTTCCGGTTTCTGAGTAGGATAACCGAGTCGTTCCTTCGCTTGTGGATTAATAGGTGGAATATCTGTCCACAAATCTTGCAATGGAACACCGGGCATCTCATCGAGATACCTGATGTATTCGGCTGTACCCGTTTTCGTATAACGGATACGGCCGTCTTTCTCAAGCTGCGCCATGCGCTCCTTCGGCAGACGCCATATCTTTTTTACACCGTGCCATTCATATTCGTAGCCACCACCGCGTAAGCCAATTGCAGTAAGGTTATCTGTTCGGTATCTTCGTCCTTTAGAATCTAAATAGCGATAATGGGACTCCACATACGTTTGGTCGTATTCCTGAAATTGTTTGTTCCAAACAAACTCATCACCTCTGGTATACAAAAGCAAAAGATCGTGTGTATTACCGCAAGTTCCTGAGTCACTGTGTGCGCTCGTGCGCTTCCAGATAATCTCGTTCTTAAAATTCACAGGACCGAATACGGCGTCCATCAATATTTTCAGGTAGTGACTCGCCGTTGGATCACAATGGAGATAAACGGAGCCGGTAGGTTTTAATGCCCTTCGCAATTCAACAAGTCGCGGGGCCATCATCGCCAGGTAAGCCATCATATCACTTCCGCCCAGAAACAAGCGGAAGGCTTGCATCACCTGCGAGACTCTTGGCGGTCCGGTTTCTACAACTTCCTGATACGCTTTTGCTGAATCCTGGTCCCAGCGCCAAGTGTCTTCAAAGGCTTTGATCTGAGCAGCGGCCCGGCTGCCATTTTGCTCGGCGAAAAGCACATTGTAATCTTGCTCGCTTTTGAATGGCGGGTCAAGATAGACCAGATCGACGCTCTCATCGGCCACATGACGACGCAGAACCTCGAGGTTATCGCCGTAATATAACGTATTTTCGGCCATCACCTGCCTTTATTACTCCGTTTGAGTCTAGATCATACTCCCCGTACGGTCCTCGCATATCTTAATTGGCCGGATGCCTTTGTCAAGTCAAAGCACTACTCGTATTCCCATTTGAGGACCCACGGGTCTTTGGTTCGCTTCTGAAAAGATTTGAGCTTTGCTTTGAGCTCCTCAAGCACCTTCTCGTATTTGGGATTGTCGGCGAGGTTTTTGACTTCGTGGGGATCGTTTTCCAGGTCGTAGAGTTCGAATTTTGACCGGTGTAGGTAAGCTTCGACAGTGCGCTTGCCGTAGTATTTGCGGTTGTTCCGGAGCGTCGCCTGCCAGGTGGAGGCGGCCCACAGGTCGCTGGCGAAGGGGTAATCCAAACCATGAGCAATATTCCAGATCAGCTTGTACTTTCGTTCGCGAACGACGCGCATCGGGTAATACATTGTGATCTCGTGGAACGTATGCGAGGCGTAAGTGACATCCCAGCCCTTCGGATGCTCCTGTTCGAGCACTGGCTTGAACGAGCGGCCCTGGAAGGGGTTTTGGCCGGACAGCGCGCCGGCAAAGTCGCAGATCGTCGGCGCCAGGTCGGCGAAGTTGATTAAGGCATCGCACATGATGCCCTTCTTTTGCTGTCTCGGCTGGCGCACGATGCAGGGCAGATTCATCCCCGGCTCGTATAACGTCGTTTTGGCTCCCGGGAAGGCGACGCCGTTATCGGAGATGTAGATGATGAGCGTATTGTCATATTTTCCCGCTTCTTTTAGAACGCCCAAGAGTCGTCCCACGCCCTGATCCACACGGGAGATTGCTTGATAATACTGTGCCAGTTCTGCACGGCACTCCGGGATGTCCGGCAAGAAGGGCGGGACGATGACGTCCTTAGGATCGTAGGCAACTTCTTTGACGCCGGGATAGGCGCCTTTGGCCCGGTTGCCGAATCGGTCGGGCTTGCCGGGCACGTCTTCGGCGACTCCGCCCCCGCGGTGGGGGTCGCTCATACAGAAGTACAAAAAGAATGGCTGAGGAGTCTTGCGGATAAAGTCCCGGCAATTCTCTGCCATCTGGACGGGGCTGCGGCTGTTGCCCGGCAACGCTATATCGAATTTATACACGTCCTCCGGCGCGACGTGGTACTTGCCGATTCGCCCCGTGCGGTATCCGGCCTCGGTGAGCCGGACCGGCAGTGTCTTGAAATTGTCGAACGAGATGAAGTGATGATAGCTGTGCTGGTGCCCGTACTGGCCGTTGGCGTGGTTGTACATGCCGGAGAGAATCACCGACCGGCTGGCGCTGCAACTGGCCGTAGTGCAGAAGGCGTTCGTGAAGCGCACGCCCTCGGCCGCAAGGCCATCCAGATTCGGCGTCTTGATGACGGAGTTGCCATAACACCCCAGCGCCTCAAGGCCGTGATCGTCACTGACGATCAGGACAACGTTTGGTCTTTTCTTTTCGCGAGCGCTTACGCGCTGCGAAACCAGCGCCGACCCAACAAGAGCGGATGCGCCTGCGGCACAGCCCTTCACAAAATCACGCCGATTCATCGATCTACCATTCATCATCGTTTCCTCGAACATAGCTTCCATGCAAATCATTTCTTCGATCGCTCTTTGACGTTGACCAAGCCGGCGTCGATGTATTGGCCGCCGGTCGTTTGACGGCAGTGGATGGCCAGGCAATTCGAGCCGGGCTTCAGAATCTTGCGGGCTTTCTCGTCCAGAGTGACCGGGACGTAACTCGTCGTATAGCCGCCGAGCTTGGCGACAAGCTGACCGTTGATATAGACCTCCGTGTATTCATCATGGTGGATGGCAAGCTGTGGCCGGCTGAGTCTTGTGCCCTTCAGCTCAAACGTCCGACGAAGCCAGATATTAGACGTCTTCCACTCGGTGCGCACCACCGCGCCGGGTGTGCCTTTAGTGCCGAAGCCGCCCCGACCCTGCTGCCAGGTCGAATCATCGAAATCCTCGTGCTGCCATCCATCGCGTGGTTCGCTTGTCGTATATCGCCAGGTCTGGGGCTGTTTCTGAGAGGTGGGGACAATTGTCTCAACGATGGGCGGCGGTAGATACAAACGCTTGTTGGCCGCGCCGGCCTTCCTGGCGTCCATCTTGATCATCGCGCGGTCGTAGGTCATCAACCCGTTGACCTCGATCTCCACATCGGTCGTCTGCGTATAGACCGCCGCGCACAGACCATCACCAATCAACAATCGCAGGTTATCGATCAGCCCCACGTACGCCGTGGTTAGCTCCTCTCGCGTTTCGTAGCTGCGGTAGCCCCAGTTCTTCTCATCCTGCCACGTATGGCCCTTGACTGGCAGGCCCAGCCCGCCGAATTCTCCCAGTACCGCCGCACGGTTCTCTTCCGTGGGCGGCGCCGCGGGGCCGGGGTATCTGTGAATGTCGTGCACGTCGCCGACGCCGCGGTCCGTCCAACCGCTGGCCTGGTTCACCAGACGCGTCGCGTCGAGCCCCTTAATAAAAGCGACTATTCTTGCCGTGTCGTATTGGCCCCAGCCTTCATTGAAGGGCACCCACATCACAATGCATGGATGATTATGGAACGCCTCAATGACACGCTTCAACTCCAGCTCGAATTGCGTGGCAGATTCCACACTACGCTCGATGTCGTCACCCTGGCGGCCAATGTGCCTGTCGCCGTTGGGCATATCCTGCCAGACCATCAGCCCTAGTTTGTCGCACCAGTAATACAGTCGGGCAGGTTCCACTTTGACGTGCTTGCGCAGCATGTTGCAGCCCAGCTTTTTCAATACTTCAATGTCATAACGCAGCGCCTTATCGCTCGGCGCGGCGTACAAACCATCCGGCCACCACCCCTGGTCCAGCGGCCCGAAGTGGAACCACACCTCATTGTTCAAGAAGAGGCGATTGATCCCCGCCTCGTCCTTCTTCACTTCGATCTTGCGCATCCCGAAGTAGCTGCTCACCGCATCGACCTTTTTGTCCTTGCCGTCCTTGAGCGTCACCTTCAGGTCGTACAGAAACGGCGAGTCCGGCGACCATAATTTCGGCTTCCTGACGTTCAAGACGATTCTCTCGCCGGCTTTGCCTTTAGCCTTGGCTTTGGTGGACCACCCATCCTCGACCTGGACCTCTACGTTATAGTCGGCGGCGGGCTCCGGACATGTGGCCATTACACTCAAAGATTCGCTGTCGATATCGGGGACGATTTTGATGGACTCAATATAGGTCTGAGGCACCGGCTCCAGCCAGACGGTTTGCCAGATTCCGGTCACGGCCGTGTACCAGATTCCGCGAGGTTCCTTGACCTGCTTGCCTCGCGGCTGAGTGCCGGCGTCCGTTGGATCCCATACGCTGATGACAATCTCCTGCCACTCGGTTGGCTTCAGCGCCTCCGTAATATCGAATGTGAACGGATCGTAGCCGCCACGGTGGGTCCCGACCTGCTTGCCGTTGACCCAGACGGTGGCATCCCAGTCCACCGCGCCGAAGTGCAGCAGCACCCGCTGGCTCGCCCATTTCGTTGGCACCTTAAAGGCGCGGCGGTACCACAGACGGTTTTCTTCGCCGACGGCCTTCATCACGCCCGATAAGGCCGACTCGACCGGGAACGGCACCAGTATCGGCCCGTCGAATCGGTCCGGCTGCTGCTCGTCCTTGGGTCGAATAGCGTATTCCCACAGCCCGTTGAGGTTCATCCAGTCTTTGCGAACCATCTGCGGCCTTGGATACTCACGGTGCACATTCTGCGGCAAGACCTGCCTTGCCCAGCGCGTCATCAACGGGCCTTTGGCCGGCTGCCAGGCCGCATGCATCGGCGAGCAAAGGCACAGAATCGCACACAGCATCAGAGGCAATGACTTCTTGCCCTGGAACGCCCATCTTTCAACGCGGTTTCGTTCCATCTTTTACGTCTCCTTTCGTGTCGAGGACGTCCCGCCCTCGAATCGCGGGCAGGCCTGTCTCGAGCCCATTCGGCCCCGCTCAGGGCAGGCTCTGTCGAGGGAATGCCCACGACACGGGATTTAGCAGATAATCCTGTTATCTTGTCTTCAATCGCTCATCAGGTTAGTGATGTGCGGCCATTTTTGCAATGAAATTCAGTCCCGATCCATCGGGACTCCAAACAAAAAAAGAGCTGGCAACTCTCTCAAGCTGCCAGCCCGGTGAGTATTCTGCGTGTCTAATCTTTCTGAGGTGGCCTACTGTGCGAGGGCCTCTATCTTTTCAGCACTCCGTGCCACGTCGTCGATGCGAACATTGCCGATCCCGCCGGAGAAGTAACTGGATGCACCAAGGTCTTTTCAGGTACCGAAATACCCTCAGCGGTTCCTCCCGCGAAGTTTAGGGAAGCTCAGGTAACGGGGACGGTTCGTCGGGAGGCACGAGCGCGACGCGCTTGCCAACGCCTGTTATCGGAATGCAGAAGACCGCCTCCTCGCCCTCGTCTGGAAAGCCATCGCCGTCCTTGTCCTGATCGGGCAGGTCACCCAATGCGTGGCCCGGGTGTTCGATGGCGCTGTAGAACGAGATCACGCAGCTCATTTCGAACGTGTCCGGTCCGACCATCTCGAAGGTTCCGCTCGGAATTGAGATCCAGGTGATCGTGTCGAAGGGTTCGGCAGCCTTCATCAGGTGCGACATCACCGTGAAGCTGTACGTGTTCTCTCCCGTTCTGACGTTCGTTCCGACATAAGGGGGCGATTTCTCAGCGTCCGGGAACAGACCTAAAAGGTTGCCGGTGGGATTTACCCACTCAGCCACAAGAGACTGCACGCCTGGCTGGCGGGCTTCCGGAATGAGGTGTCCAGTGCAGACCTCTCCGGGCAATTGGGGCGAGGTCATTATCCACATCCCTTCGAGCGACCAGGAGTCGTAATTTATCGGTGGCCAGGTTTCGACATTATTGCCGCCAATGCTCCAAGCCGCCGTCATCACAAGCACACCAAGGCCGATTACGGCCACGATCAGCATTTTTGTTCTTTTGGTTTTCATGATTATTCCTCATGCAATAGTCTGTTGGTTCGGTAAGAAAGAAAATTGGTACAATGCTACGGTCGCTAAAAGGAATTGCGCCGTTACCAAAATGGTGGATGAGTGCCCAATTTCATTCTCACCATCCTCCGCGACCGACAAATAGCATCAGAACACTAACTCCAGTTCGTATCCGCGTATCTTGGTGTTTACCTGCGGAACTTTGATGGCTATTTGGGGGATTCATTTTGTTTTATATCCTGCTATCACCACATAGTCTGCCTGACCGCGTGAGTGCAGTTCATGACTTTTGTCCACGGCTTGAAAATCTCTCTTGATTCTTCGTCAACAAGCTTGGGCTCACCTATCGATACAAGAAATGCCGGCGATATTGCGCGCCCGGGACATTTTTTTCACGATATTCAAGTGTCCTCAGATGGTGCTGTGCTGTGTTCGGAGGCACCCGACTATTACCATATTGCGAGCAAATCCTTGCATGACGAGCGTTGGAACTCTATAGTGTAGTTGTAGTGAGAAACGGGCCGGCGTTGTTTTCAAAGATTTGCATTTTCGCAAATGTGCCAGCCGTAACCGTTCGGAATGTGTTCAACTGCTCGTTCAGGAGCACGCGGGCCATGAGCCATGACAATCACACGAATATCGGTGGAATCCGGGAATCATTCCTCACAACACACTGGTCTTTTATCGAGGCCGCGGGTGCTGGCACGGAAGATAGAGAAAATGCGATGATTGGGTTGCTCCTGGAACGGTACTGGAAACCCGTGTACTGCTACCTGCGACGCAGAGGATACAATAATGAGGACGCGAAAGACCTCACTCAGGGATTCTTCCAGGAGGTCGTACTGGGTCGAGAGCTCATCCCGCAGGCGGATCGATCGAAGGGGCGCTTCCGGACATTTTTGCTCACGTCGCTCGATCGGTACCTAATTAACGTACAGAAAGCACAAACAGCCCAGAAGCGCATGCCCCAACGCAAGCTTGTCTCTCTTACATTCGAGCCCCCCGACCTGCCAGAAACTGTGAGCGAGCTTAGCCCGGAGGATGGCTTTAATTATGCCTGGGTCTCGTCATTGCTTGAACACATGCTGGCAGAAGTCGAAGCGGCTTGCCGGAAGGAAGGCAAAACCGTGCACTGGGCCGTGTTCAACGAACGGATTTTACGACCCGCTACTACCGGAGCAGATCCACCAGCAATGAGTGAAATCTGCCGGAAACACGGGATCAAAAGTCCAATCCAGGCTTCCAACATGATCGTCACAGTTAAAAGACGCCTGCAGAAGGCTTTTGCGGAGTATCTACGCAACTCCGTAACGTCGGACGAGGAAGCCGCCGACGAACTTAACGAAATCAGAAGATTTCTTCCCGACATCGCGCAATATACCGCTTAGTTCTTGTATATACTAATGTGTCAGCAAACTCCTATTGGGCAAGGATGGGCCTTGTATCTTCGCCTGGAAAAAAGTAAATCAGGTGGAGGACCCGGCTTCCGGGTAATTGATGGCATTGAATGATGAGTGAAGAATCGCTATTTGGCTTGGATCCCAAGAAACTCGACAGCCTTCTGTCCATCATCACGGAAGGGGCAGAAACGTCATCTGATCCAAACAGCGAAAGGCGCCTCTCAGAGCTTCTCCAGCAATGGCTCCAAAGCACCTTTTGCGTGGGTTCACCTCTCTTGGGGCCCGTTGTTGATTTGCTCACACATCTGAAGTGTACCGCTGATTCACTTGCCAGTAAGTCAATGCGCGACATACTCTTAGATCCTGGCTCCGACATAGCTGTGCTTAAAGCTCTCAGCGACCACACGGAGCGGTTATCTTCATCCACACAGTCTGACGTGGAGAGTGCCATTGCTGTTATCGTCCATTTTGCTGTTCAGGCAAGTTTGCTTGTCTATCATAATAAGACGTCGGAGGATTTTTCCTTTGAGAACCTTGCGGAGTCCTTCGGTGATTTACTGACCAAGAAGTGGATACCGGCCGATCTGAAAGGTCTATTCTGGCAAGCTCACAAAACATGTCAAGCGGAGCAAACTCGCCGATCATGTACGGACGTATCAGACTCTGAGTCCGAATTGAGCCAAGGAGGTGCTCTTTATCAGGATCAGGATGCCGCACCACGTGCGCTAAAGGCGTCGGACGTCCTTCTGGAGAAGCCCGGCAGTCACATTGGCCGCTACCGGCTGCTTCGCGTCCTTGGAGAAGGCGGCATGGGCGTGGTGTATCTGGCCGAGCAGGAGCGCCCTATCAAGCGACAGGTCGCCCTAAAAGTCATCAAGCCGGGCATGGATTCCGAACGGGCGATTGAATGTTTCGAGGCCGAGCGACAGACTTTGGCCCTTTTGGACCACCCCAATATTGCTCATGTCTTTGATGCCGGCACAACGGCAAACGGACGATTGTACTTTGTCATGGAGCATGTCAAGGGTCTCCCTGTGACCAAACATTGCGAGCAATATGAACTCACCGTAACAGATCGCCTTGGCCTCTTTCTGCAAGTCTGCCATGCCATCCAGCACGCTCATCAGAAAGGCATCGTTCATCGAGATATTAAGCCTTCCAATATTCTTATCTCGTTGCAGGAAGATCAGGCGATACCGAGGATTATCGATTTCGGTGTGGCGAAGGCCGTGAGCCGATCCATAACGGGGGAGATATTAGAACCTGCTCAAAGTCAATTGGCTGGGACGCCGGGCTATATGAGCCCTGAACAGGCCCGTGGTAAGCCCGTCGATCAACGTACGGACATATGGTCATTCGGCTGCGTTTTCTTTGAGACGCTCGCCGGTACGTCTCCCTTTCCCGGCCGGACCGCTTCGGAAGCAATCGATATGCTCCTGAAGGCTGAGCCGGCCTGGGAGACACTGCCGACCGAGGTGGGATCGGACTTACGTGGCATCCTGGAGAAATGCCTCAAGAAGAATCCTGATGAACGTTACCAATCCGCTTCAGCGCTCTACGATGACCTGCGCACGTGTTACGATGTTCTGATTGCTCCGGCTCCAAGACCGTTCGACGCCAGAGCACTGCTGCGTTCGTTACGAAAGCCGCGTACGGCTATATGTGCCGTGCTCGTGGTCTTATTGCTCGCCACCGGGGGCGTGTGGCTGGTCAACCGAACACGCAAGGTGCGATGGGCCAGATCCGAATTACTGCCGCAAATCATCGAGCACGCCAAGCGTGATGAATATGCCCGTGCCTTCGTTCTCGCCAAGCAAGCCGAAACGTACATCCCAAACAATCCGCTTCTGACGAAACTCTGGCGTGAGATGTCAACAGAAGCTTCAATCACAACGACTCCTCCAGGTGCCAGTATATATCTGGCAGACTACAGGACTCTGGGCGACGAATGGGGCGAGCCCCTCGGCCAATCCCCGCTTGACGATGTAAGGATTCCATTCGGAATCTACCGCGTGAAAATTACGAAGGCGGGATTCGAAACGAGGGAATTAGTGGCAAAGGTCTATGACCGTGACACCTGGAAACTGGAGACTCAACTGCATGAACTCGGCAGTCATCCACCGGAGATGGTGCCGATACCCGAAAAACCGCGATGGGATAAGGTCAGAATACCAGCCTATTTTATCGACAAGTATGAAGTAACGAACGGACAGTTCAAGCGATTCGTCGACGATGGAGGGTACGAGAATCCGGCTTACTGGAGCAAGTGTAGATTCATAGACGAAGGGCGAGAACTCTCCTGGGAGGAGGCCGTAAAACGCTTCTGCGACAAAAGCGGGCAGCCAGGACCGGCCACATGGGAAGGGAGTACTTTCCCCGCCGGGCGAGAGAACCATCCAGTCTCAGGTGTCAGTTGGTACGAAGCCGCTGCATACGCTGAATTCCTCGGTAAGGCTCTTCCCACGAGTCATCATTGGGACGCGACCGCCACGAATTGGGCGTCTCAGACAATCATCGAGTTCAGCAACTTCGGCGTCAATGGGACAGTGCCTGTGGGAAGCACCAAGGCGATAACCACGACGGGTGCGTACGACATGGCAGGGAACGTCAAGGAATGGGTTTGGAATGCTACCGACGACTCGGGAAGCCGCAGGTACATTCAGGGAGGAAGTTGGGGCGAACCAACCTATATGTTTACTTTCCCGGATAGCCAGTCTGTCTGGGCACGTGAGCCTACCATTGGATTCCGGTGTGTTTTCCATCCGGACGGAGAGGAAATCCTGCCAAACAATCTCTTCGATCCTATTGAACGCCGTCCCGTCCGAGATTACAATGACTTCCAGCCGGTATCGGAAAGCGTTTTCACATCATGGATGAACGACCTCTACGAGTTTGACCGAGGTGACGTCAATGCCGTGATTGATTCTGTTGACGATAGTTGCCCCTACTGGCGCAAGGAGAAAATTTTGTTCGATGCGGCCTACGAAAATGAACAGATCATTGTGTATCTTTTCTTGCCCAAAGGGACGAAACCACCCTATCAGCCGGTTATCTACTTTCCGGGGATCGGCGTCTTTAATGATTTCTCAAGTGATCTTCTGGGAGATTTCTATCCGGTGTCTTTGCTTGTTAAGAACGGACGTGCCGTCCTGTATCCTATCTACAAAGGAAGTTATGAACGCTATGACAAACAGAAGCCCTTTCAACGATCGGACAAACTTTCCATTCTGGAATATTGTATAAAGTGGACCAAAGACCTGCGCCGATCAGTGGACTATCTGCAAACTCGTACAGATCTGGACATGAACAAGCTAACGTATTGCGGCTGGAGCGTTGGCGTAGCCTTTGGACCTGGCGCGCTGGTTGTGGAAGACCGCTTTAAGTTTGGTATTTTTATGCACGGGGGACTCTGGGATCAGGATGAATTTCCATCGGCAGCAGAACCGGCCAACTTTGCACCTCGGGTGAAAGTCCCCGTCCTGATGATAAACGGCAGGGAAGATTTTGTTTGGCCATTGAAACTCTCCCAGGAACCGATGTACAGGCTCCTCGGCTCGGCCGAAAAGAAACACCTCCTCCATCCCGGCGGACACACATTATTTGCATTACTGAGTAAAGAAACCAGAGACGAGCTGTTCGCATGGATGGACGAACACCTCGGACCTATAAGGTGACAGTCGCACACTCATAGATATGCATGTGCGCATACTGAAATCATGGCATCGCCTAATCGAGCTTTACGAGGTCTGGAACAAGCCAGACAAGGTCGAAGTGTGGCGAGCAAAATTGCCGCAAACGGAGACCGTAGAGCGGTGACAAATCACGATCCCACACCTGTTAGTTACAGTTTGAGCGGTTCAAATTCGTGATGCTCCATACCCATATGTGAACCGCCAACTCGCGCGGGACGCGAAACTCAAGGGCGAGACGCCCTCGCCACGATCTCAATCCACGACTTCTACCTGTGAGAGACCTTCGACGAGCATGTTATAGACCTGGATCACTTCACCGTTGAACATCCGAATGCACCCTCGCGAGCCGGCCGTGCCGATCTGTTCTGGCTCTTTGGTGCCGTGAATGCCAAAGCCTTGCCGGCTCTTGGCCTGGCCCGTAAGACCTTCCAAGGCAATCCATCTCGAGCCCAGGGGGTAATCCGGGTCCTCCGGCTGATAGACAATTCCCGTATCCGGGTCCCGCCATGACGTTGCATAGGCCTTTCCGCCGGGGCGCACACGCCAAAGTCCTGTCGGCGTCTCTTTGCCCGGCATGCCCAGGCCAACGGGATAGCTTCGAACGTACGTGGTCTGAAGATACACATCCATGGTGAACGTGGATCGATAGACCTTCGCGTGAAACGGCCCGTTCACGACCTTTATCGTCGCTCCGGCCTGCAAGGTCCTGGGATTACTGATGCTGTTGATCCGCATCAGGATCTCATAGGGCACCTTATACCGGTTCCCGATGGCTTCAAGACGATCGCCCGATCTGACCAGGTAACTCTCACAAAGCGGATCATTCGGCAAAACGGTCCTGCTGAACAGCCATTGATCGGAAAGCTCGGAGAGCCGGTCCTTCACTCTCGATTGCTGTTGCGGGGTCATCGGCATCCGCAAGGCCTCATTCAACTTCTCGCGCGCCGCGATGATCCCGCTGGATCCCTCATCGATAAGTGCGGTGGCAGCGGCAATCAGTGCGGCAGCCTCGGTGCCAAACTCAACAACGGGTTCCATGACAGGTACTGGCGCAGGCTCCGGCAAATTGGGTTCCGGGAGATTCGCCTCCGGCGCCCTCCCGGGCAGCGGCAGCCGTGTGACGATTTCGTTGACCTCCGGCGCAGAGGCCGCGGCATTATTGGTGTCCGGCGGAGGACTGACCTCGATGGGCTCGGCCTCGTTCTTTCCAAAGGGACCGTAGTAGAAAGCAATCACCGCGACGATAATCAGGACGACCGCAAGGATCGTGTATGTTTGATTTCGGGCCTTCTGCCCCTCTCGCGCGCCAAGGGGATGACGAGCCATCTCATTCTCCTTTCACATCATCAAAATGCACTATTTCCTTATCCGTGACCAAGAGATCAACCGGCTCATCATGTTCGGTGACCGGTACGGCGTCAACGAACTGCTCTGCAAAGGCCAGCCCGCACCTGACCGCCTTCAATTCGGCGTTCGCGAAAAATCTGTCGTAATAGGACCCGCCTCGACCGAGCCGATTACCTTCTCTGTCGAATGCCAAGCCCGGCGTGACGACCAGGTCAATCTCTTCGAACGGCACCGGCGCGCCGGCGACCGGATTGCGCAGCCCGGAGGCAGCCGTTGAGAAACCTGTTTCAAGCGAGTGGATTTGCACGGGAATCATGTGCCTCTGCTCCCAGGAAACCTTCGGGACCGCAACGGTCTTGCCAAGCTGCCAGGCGTGAAGGATCGCCTCGGACGTATCGACCTCGTGCGGAAGCGACAGGAAGATCATCACGGTTGAAGCGCTCTGAAACGGTTCTACCGAGGCCAGTTTCTGGCAGGCTTGCCGGCTTCTCTCATCCCTCTGCTCCGAGGGTATAGCGAGCAGGCAGTTCAACAACGTGCGGCGCAACTGGGCCTTGTCCATTTACCTAATCCTTCTGTACGGCACTGTCTTCGCCAGGTTTGCTATCTTCTATCAAGCTTTGGAGCTTTTGTAAATAACGCTTCATATTTTTTTCACATCCCCTCTCTGTCGGCGCGTAATATTTCTTCTTCATCCCCGCCGGCAGGTATTCCTGCGGCACAAAGCCATCCCCAAAGTCGTGCGGATACTTGTAGTCGGCGCCGAAGCCGGCCTGTTTCGCGGCCGGGTAGTGACTATCCTTCAGATGTGTCGGCACGCGCTGGGTCGGCTGCTCTTTGACATCGGCCATCGCTCGCCAAATCGCCGAGGCCGCGGCGTTCGACTTCGGTGCACACGCCACATAAATGGCCGCCTGTGCCAGCGCCAACTGCGCCTCCGGCAAGCCCACGAACTCGGATATCTGAACGGCCGCGGCAGCTAACACCGTCGCCATGGGATCAGCGTTTCCCACATCTTCCGCGGCACACACGGCGATCCGACGGGCGATAAAACGCGTGTCCTCGCCACCGGCCAACATACGGGCGAGCCAGTAAACGGTCGCATCGGGATCGGAACCTCGCATACTCTTTTGCAGGGCGCTCGCCAAATCGTAGTGCGTATCGCCCGTCCCATCGTAGTCCATCGTCTTTTGTTGTATCGACTCCTTTGCAACGTTGAGATTAAACTTTGTTTTCGCTGGACTGATCGGATGTCCCTTGCTGTCTTTGCGGTCGCCGGCGGGCTCGCGGGCGAGCTGAGAAAGGACGCCGACTTCAAGGGCGGTCAGAGCCTTTCTGGCATCTCCGTCGCTCATCACCGCCAGGAATCTCAGAGCGTCCTGGTCGGCCTCAATATTGAGTTTGCCGAGCCCTCGTTCGGTGTCGTTAATGGCAATCATGAGCAGCTTCAGAATGTCTTCCTGGCTCAGCGGCTCGAAGCGGAATACGGTGCTGCGGGAAATCAACGGTGCGTTGACGGAAAAAAACGGATTCTCCGTGGTGGCCCCGATGAGAATCAAAATTCCTGCTTCGACGTCGTCCAGCAGAACATCCTGCTGGGCACGGTTGAAGCGGTGAATCTCATCGATGAAGAGCACGGTCCGTGTCCGGTCGGCGGCAAGCCTGTCCCGGGCCTGCTCGATGATCCGCCGGATATCTTTGACGGTGGCCGCCGGGGCGCTGAGGTAACAGAATTTCGCTTTCGTGCAGTTTGCGATCACAGCGGCCAGCGATGTCTTGCCGACACCGGGCGGACCGTAGAATATCAGGCTGCTGAGCCTGTCGGCCTCGAGCATTCTGGTCAGCAGTTTACCAGGGCCGAGGAAGTGCTGCTGCCCGACAAATTCCTCGAGCGTTCTTGGTCTCATGCGAACGGCTAATGGCGAAGCCGAATCCATGTTCGCTTGCACGACCCCATGAAACAAGGTGTTTTGTCCATCGGTCTCACCCATAAGTAGTATTATTATACACCCGCACGGCAGTATTGTTGAAGGTTTATTATTGGAACTTCTTTTCTCTTAATATACATAACCAGTTTTTTTTCGGACGTGGATGCGCAAAAAAATTGAGAAAAATTTCATATTTTCTTGATTTGGGGTGATGCGCCCTATAGACTTTTTACTCGAAAGTCGATTTTATGGGGTTTATATATATACGCGTTTGGGGTCCGGATGGATGGTGGAGAAAGTGACATAAGTTAGTGTAAAACTGAGGTGAAGGCCGTTTGGGAAGGAAATCTGTGAAGCAAAGTTTTAGGAAAGGAGTAACTTATGGAACAGAGAAAATGGTTGTTAGGGATGATGGTGGTGGGGATGTTCGGCTCAGCCGCTCTGGCGATCGCCCCGATGGGCCCGCCAGTGGCCACGCTGAGTGAAGGTCAATCCGCTGTCGGGTTAGGATACGCCTACAGTGATATGACCCTGGAACTGTCAGGTCCTACTGGTGCGGTGGTGGGCACCGGCGATGGCGAGTTGGATCTTGAAAACAACATCTATTATGGCTGCCTCGCGTATGGCATTTCCAATACTTGGAGTGCGTATGTGGCGCTTGGAGCCGCGGACGCCGAAATCGATGCCGACGCGGGCAGCGACTTCGAGGGCGGTACTGATTTTTGTTTTGCCGTGGGCACCAAGAGAACGCTCCATGACAACGGGAGCGACACAAAATGGGGCACGGTGTTCCAGTATGGCACCGGAGAGAGTGACGACAAGATCAGTGTCACATCAGGGTATGCTAATTGGCATCTGTTTCCTGTAAGTCCCGGAACGCTCGAACTCGACTGGTACGAGATGCAGCTTGCTCTGGGTCCGGCAGTCCAGGTGAACGAGGACCTCTGTCTGTATGGCGGGCCCTTCCTGCACTTCGCAGAGGCCGATCTGAGGCATAAATCCTTGGGTGGTAGCACCTACGAGGTGGAACTCGAGCAGGCATGGGAATTGGGTGGCTACATCGGCGCCCTGATGAACCTGGGTTCCGGTGCCTCTTTGTCTCTTGAATTTCTGATCACGGGCGAGGCTTGGGGCTTTGGCATCGGCGCCATGTTCGGCCTCTAACCAGTAACGCCTGTGGGCTTCACAGCCTGTCGTAACCAAACAGTCGTGAAGGGCTGTGAGTCTTTGACTCGCAGCCCTTCCGTCTGCGCAGGGATAAGTTTTCTCTTTCCACAGGAAGAGGTGATCTCAAAGTGTCCTGTCGCCCATGAATTCCGCCGTCTCGATCAGGGCGTCCCTCGCATCGTTTTGCTTCACATCGGCCAAGGCGTGCTCCGCCGCGGCGACAAATTCGCGCGTTCGGCCGCGCGCATACTCCAGACTGCCATGCCGGCCCAGCATTCTTACCAGATCGTCTCTGTCGTGCTGGACGTCTTTTCGTTGCAGATACAAGTCTATGATGGCGCTCTTTTCTCTTTCATCAACGGCTCTTAGAAGATGGATCAAAGCCAGGGTCAGTTTGTGCGCGCCGATGTCACTGCCAAGCGTCTTGCCCGTTTTGCCTTCATCACCGATGATGTCGAGCAAGTCGTCGGTAATCTGAAACGCGATGCCCGCGTTCAGGCCGAATGCAGCCAGCGAGCGCGCATGGTGCTCGCTCGCCTCCGCCAGGAGGGCGCCAAGGTAGCAGGCGCTGCTGAAAAGAACGGCGCTCTTCTCAGTGATGGCGTCGATATATTCCGATTCACTCAACTGCCAATCGTTTTTCTGAACCGCCTGACTGAGCTCGCCTTCGCAGAGCCTGACCGCCGCGGCCGCGATCACCTGCGCCGCCGGCGGTCTCAGCTCGGCGGACATCGTGAAAACGCGGCTCAACAGAAGATCGCCCAATAATACAGCGGTCTCGTTTCCCCAGAGGCTATTGATCGTCGGCAAGCCCCGGCGTGTTTGGCCCTCGTCTATGACGTCATCGTGCAGCAGCGTCGCATTGTGCATCATTTCTATGATCGCTGCTGCGCGAACGTGCTCGTCCGTCATCTTGCCGCAGCAGCGACCGGCAAGAAGAACCAGTGCGGGACGAATCATCTTGCCGCTGCGGCCACTGACGTATTCAAGCAATCGGTTCACATCCTCAGGCCGGCGCCGGCGCGGGGGCGAACTCAGCCCCGCAAGACCAGGGCAACGCGCCGTCAGTTGCTGATAGATCAGTCCTCTCACCCGGCGCAAGGGCTCGGCAACAAGCCTGAAGCCAGGGACCTCACTGCACGAGGCGAAAGCTGGAATGTCAATATGCTCCGGTGCCGGCATGGCGTCTGGCGTACAGCGGATGTCACGGTTTGATCGCACAATCTATCCGCTACCTGCTATTTCTCCTTTCCGTGGGCATATTCGAAGAATTTCTTTCTCAGCAGGCACGTGATGGGGCCGGGGCGACCGTCGCCGATGACCCTGCCGTCAATCTCGACGATTCCGATGACCTCGGCAGCGGTACCGGTGAGGAAGAATTCGTCGCAAACATACAGATCGAATCTGGTGAGATTCTTCTCAACGACCGGAAGGTTCTCGCTGTGGGCCAATTTGATGACGATACCCCGCGTGATTCCAGGCAGTGCACCGGCTTCGGCCGGCGGGGCATAGATCACGCCGTCTTTGACGATAAGAACATTGTCGCCGCTGGCCTCGGCAACATACCCTTCGTGATTGTACATGACCGCTTCAGGGACGTTACGATCCAGCGCTTCGATCTTGGCCAAGATGTTGTTGAGATAATTCAGACTCTTGGCCTGCGGCGGAACTGCCAGCGGGTGATTCCGGACGGTCGTCGCACTGATGAGCTTCATCCCCTTCTCGTAGAGGTCCTCGGGATAGAGTTGAATGCTGTCGGCTATGATAATGATGGAGCCGCGTTCACAGATGAAGGGATTCAATCCAAGCGTTCCCGTTCCGCGCGTGACCACCAGCCGGATGTAGCCGTCGGCCAATCCGTTGGCTTTGACCGTTTCCCGGACGGCGCCGGTCAGCTCGCTTGGGCTCAGAGGGATCGTCAGACGGATGGCCTTGGCGGATTCGTAGAGCCTCTTGATGTGGGCATCCAGCTCAAAGACGTCGCCGCTGTAAACGCGAATACCCTCGAAGACGCCGTCGCCATAAAGCAGCCCGTGGTCAAAAACGGTTATCTTTGCGTCCTCTCGTTCAACAAGTTTGCCATCGAGCCAAATCTTCAGTCCCATAGAGGTTTCCTTTGTCAAGCGCCCCACCGACAGGTCACCTGTTGCTCTGGCGCCTTGCACTTTTGTGTTCTATTTTACCATCGATCAGTGTGACTATCCGTCCCGCCCTTTGTGCGATCCGTTCGTCGTGGGTGACCATCACAATCGTCTGTCCGGCCTTGTTCAGTCTTTCAAGCGTGTCCAAAATACCATTTCCTGTGGCGGAGTCAAGATTTCCTGTCGGCTCGTCGGCCAGCAACAATCTCGGCTCATTCATCAGGGCCCTGCCGATCGCCACCCTTTGCCTCTCGCCGCCGGAGAGCTGGTAGGGCTTGTGTCGGGCCCTTTCAGCGAGGCCGAGTTGGGCGAGCAAATCCTCAGCGTGCTTTCTCGCCCACCTCCGGCATCCGAACCAGCCAATGATGCTCCTGCTCGTCATGGTCGGCAGCAAGACGTTCTCCAACACACTTAATTCGTCCAGGAGATGATAGAACTGAAATACGAATCCGACCATTCTGTTTCGAAATCTGTTCAGCTCGCCATTGCCCATCCGGTTCAAATCGCGTTGCTCAAAGGTGACCACGCCCTTGTCGGGCCTATCCAACGCCCCCAGAATGTGAAGCAGCGTGCTCTTGCCGCTGCCGGAAGCTCCGACGATAGCCACAAATTCGCCCTTCTTCACAGCCAAATCAACGCCTTTGAGGACCCTGACCTCGGCCATGCCCATCCGATAAGATCTGTGAAGCCCCTCGGCTTTCAATATAGAATCGTCCTTGCTCATACCATCTCTTACAATTGGTTCACCTGTAAAGTCTCTACGGGTTTCTGTCTTGCCGCTTTCCAGCTTGGCACCAGCGCGCCCACCAGGCACACCACCATCGCGGCAAGGACGATGATCACCAGAACCTTCGGGTCAGCTTGGTTGGGAATGTCGCCTATGGCGTAGATCGTCCTGTCGAAGAGCTGCCAGTCAAAATGATCGAAAAGCCAGTCTTCTATCCGGTTCATGTGCTTCAGGAACAATAAGCCTGAAAGCAATCCGATACAGCTACCCATAAGGCCAACCAGAAAAGCGAAACCTGAGAACAGCTCGATAACATTGACGCTCGAAACACCTATGCTCTTGAGTATCCCGATGTCCTTGCTCTTGTGGTTGATGACCATATGGAAGACGACGAAGATGATGAAGACGACGACAACCGCCACAAAGCAAAACATGACCGTCATCTCAATTTGCTCATTCTCCATCGGCGCGATAGAAGCACGTCTGAATTCTTTCCAGCTTTGCACCCTCACGGTATCCAGCAGGTAGGCCTGGGTTTCATCGGCCTTCTCTCGCTTGAAGTTCTGCCAGAGTGCAGCCACTTCTTTGCATCCGTTTTCCAGTCGGACCTCCGGCCTAAATTTTATGTGGATCGCCGAGGCTCTTTTGACGGCGCCGTCCATGCAAAGCCTTTGGGTCATTTCAAACGGCAAATAGATTAGTGCACCGTCCACCTTGGGCACGCCGCTCTGCGAACTGTCGCTGTAGTAGAATGTCTTCGTATTGGTTACATCCGTTCCGAGCTGGGCCAGAGCGCCTTTCGCGGTCAGGGGAAAACAGCTTACCGAATAGCCCTGAGGATCCCGCTGCAAGAGCACGTCCGTTCCCAATATGCACCCCGGGAGATTCGGATCCTGCCGAGGCTCGAATGCTCTGGCCACATTGCCTCGGTGATAGCTCAAGGTTTGTCGAAAATTGGTCGCCCGGCTGTGCCTGAGAGGATCGAGGCCCATGATCTCAACGCCGGCTCGCCCCGAGCCCTTCTGGCTTATCAATGCGTAGCTTCTTATCACAGGTGAGACGCCTGCGATGAAGTCCGCTCTCTCGAGAGTCTCCATGAAATCTTCGTAGTACGGAAAGCCCACCAACGATTTCGTGCCGACAACGCAATCACCGACGAGATCGTGGTTCTTCTGCTTGAAGCCGGACACGAGCCCCGTCATCACGGTCATTACAACGATGACGATAAAGACGCACAGCGCCACAGCCAGCACGGCAAAATAGGCGATCCGGCGTTTCAGCAAATACCTGATTGCGAGAATAATTTTGTACACAGCTCAATCAACACGAATAAAACACATTGTTCGATATTCGACCTCGGCTATTCGTACCGGAGAATCTCAACGGGCCTTGTTGTCGCCGCGATAATGGCCGGTATGAGCGTTCCGATGGCCGCGGCCAAAATAGCCAGTAAGATGATACGAAGGGCCCAAGGCCAATCCACCTCGTTGGGTATCTTGCTGAACATGTACACACTGCTTTTCCACAGCTTGAGTCCAAAGATGATGCTTATCCAACCCTCGATCGCATTGATATTCCTTGTAATGACATGGCCCAGGACGGCTCCAACGCCCGAGCCGAGGACTCCAATGCAGGCGCCGAAGCCGACAAAAACGACGGCTACGGAACGGCTCGCCATTCCGCAACTCTTTATGATGGCGATGTCCTTCCGCTTCGTCGTGACGATCATGTAGAAAATACAGAATACGAGCACGACGACGCTAAAACTCACAACGCCAAATATCACCAGTAGAACGGCCATTTGGTTCTTATACGCGGCGACATATCTGCTCTGCAACTGCTTGGCCGTTTCGATGCTCGTATACTTCATCAGATAGGGATCTGCCTCCAGGTGTTCCTGGACAAAGCCCTGCCATACCCCTCGAATAACAGCCAGGGCGACATCGGTATCGGTCGTGTCTGCAAGTTTGATGAGGATCTGTTCGGCGACCGGTGAGTCTTCGTCCGGATACAAGCTCCTCTGCAGCTCCTCGATAGGCAGATATACGCATCCCTGATCAAACTGATAGACTCCTGTTGCAAAAATATCGGCAATTGAGAATATGAGTGTCTTCTTCTTAAACTGTGCTGTTGCACTGCTATTCTGTTGCGTCTCGTTTGGTGCTCCCGTGGTGACGAAAACTCGCCGGCCGAGCGCCGCTTCAACGGTGTCGGAATCGTACTCATCGGTCTGCTCGTTGGGCTCCGCCACCACGCCTATGCCCACAAACCCGCCGGTCTTCTCCGGAGCATCGGGAATGGTGAAGGATGGTTCGCCGGGTGAATCCTTCTGTCTCCGCAAGTATTTCTGGAAACCGGTGACTCTGGCTCGGGGGCCGGGCTCAATCCCCCAAATCTCCACGGGCCGGACATTGCCCTGGCCCAGATTCAGCAGGCCTGGCGCCATCAGCATTGCTGTTGCTGCTTCAACGGTCTGTGTTTGTTCGAGGCGCTCGATCAGCAGCGGGTACTTAGCAATCCTGACCGGCGGAGAGCTGATAACAACATCCCCTATCGCGTCGACGGCTGCTTGCTCGAACGCATGGATGAAACCCGTGAACAAGCTGGCAACGACGATCAACAGCGACACGGAAAGAGCGACGGCGGCAATACTCAGGAACACGATCTTCCGTTTGCGCAGGTATCGCAGCCATAAAAACAGTTTCAACATGATATTGGTCGCCCGTGCTCAGTCGCTCATATTTAGGTCCGCGTTTCAGGTCGCCTTTGATGCGGGACTCGGCCCCGAGCTCTTTGCCGGTCTCAGAAGTGGGAACAGCACCACGTCGCGGATGCTCTCGGCGCCGGTCAGCACCATGACCAGTCGGTCGATCCCAATGCCCAATCCACCGGCCGGAGGCATGCCGTACTTCAACGCCGTCACGTAATCGCTGTCCATCTTTGTCAGGGATTCTTCCTGCCCGCGAAGCTGATTCAGGAAATTCTCATATTGTTCCGCCGGATCGTTCAGCTCGGTATAAGCGTTGGCCAGTTCCATTCGTGCAACGAATAGCTCAAACCGCGCGGCGAGTTTAGGATCGTCCTTTTTGCGCCTGGCCAATGGGCACAGCGCCGCCGGATAATCGATCACAAACGTCGGCGCAATGAGGTGATTCTCGACCGTAGCTTCAAACACCTCATTGATAACCACGGCATCATCCATGTCCGCTTCGTCCAGATTGAGTTGCCTGGCTTTTGCTCGGACAGCGTTTACGTCGTCCATGTCGCAGTCGCCATATTCCTTCAGCAAGTCTGCGTATTTGGCTCGTCGCCAGGGCCGGGCAAAATCCAGCGTGAATTCACCGAATGAAATCCGTTCGCCGCTACAGTGTTTTTCCACGCAAAGCGAAATCACCTCCTCAGTCAGGTCCATCATCGCATTGTAATCGCCGTACGCCTGGTATATTTCGATCATCGTGAATTCCGGGTTGTGCTGCCGGCTCAGCCCTTCGTTTCGGAAATTTCGGTTGATCTCAAAGACCCGTTCCATTCCGCCCACGAGCAGTCGCTTGAGGAACAATTCCGGCGAAATCCGCAGGAATAGATCCATGTCCAGACTGTTATGATGGGTGATGAACGGCTTAGCCGCGGCACCGCCGGCGATGGCCTGCATCATCGGCGTCTCCACTTCCAGGAAACCTTTGGATTCGAAAAACTGGCGAATCGTGGTGATGACGGCGCTGCGCTTCTTGAAACGTTCCATCACGTCAGGATTGGCCCACAAATCGACGTACCTTTGCCTGTATCGCTGGTCCACATCCGCCAGACCGTGGAATTTTTCCGGGGGCGGCAACAGACATTTGCTCAGGAAGGTCACTTGGTCGGCCCATATGGTGATTTCACCGGTCTTGGTCGTGCCCAATTGTCCAGCGGCCCCGATGAGATCGCCAAGCTCAAGCAGTTTCGCCAGTTGCCATTGCTCGCTCAGCAGCTTCTTGCTCAAGCCGATCTGAATCGTTCCGCTACGGTCGCGTAGAGTGATGAAGATCAGCTTGCCGATATCCCGCAGCAGCGCGATTCTGCCGGCACATTGAGCCTGTTGTGTCGGGCCGTCTTCCTTGAAGCGCCGTTTGATTTCTTCCGCCGGCTCAGCGCCGTCATATCTGTTCCCATAGGGTTCGACGCCCAATTCTCTTATTCGGGACAGTTTCTCCTGCCTCTGCTGTTCAAGCTTGCCTGCATCTTCGGGAATGGTCAAATCCATGCACCTGAAAAACTGAAAAGTTACTGGTACCGAAGCTAATTGTTGAGCTGCGCCCGGGCCAACGTCTCCGCCTGAATAAGTTTGCTGCGCACGGCCAGGAGACCAACCGCAAGTTGCGGATCAGCGGCGAGGGTCTCTTCGATGGTATGCTTCTTGAAGTTCTCGTTCGCGTCTTCATGGTCGGCTTTGGCCAGCACGTCATTGTGCCTTTGCACTTCCGCCAACTTCTTGACTTCGTCGCTTCTCAACTCGACCTCGATATTGGGCCCAACGCCCCAGTCCTTCCTGTCGAGTTTCTCCATCGCATCCCGGCTCTCGACTCGTTGGCCGGAAGGCAGGTGATAGTACGCCTGCGTATATTTCAACTGCGCCCCTTCGCTGAGATAGTTCGTTATGCCTTGCACGCTGCCTTTTCCATGGGTCCGGGTGCCCACGAGAATGGCGCGCTTATGCACTTCGTCCGCCAATGCGCCGGCGACAATTTCCGAAGCGCTGGCCGAGCTGGAATTGATCAGTATGACGAGCGGGAAATTCGGATGCGTTCCTCTTCTGTGCGCGTACTCAAAGATGGCCATTTGCCCGGCTCTGGGTTGCCGCTTGACGATCCAGCCATCATCGATAAACTTGTCCGCAACCGCCACGGCACTGTCCAGCAGCCCGCCCGTGTTGTATCGCAGGTCCATGATGAGGCCCCTGAGCCCCTCGTTCTCAAGCTCTCGCAGGACCCGTTCCAGACCCAAGGCAGTATCTGAGGAAAAACCTGTCAGGCGAACATAGCCGATCTTGTCTGCCTCATCAATCATATGCAGCCATTTCCCCTCGTGTGTCCTTTGCCAGCCGCGAACGGTCGGCACGACAATCTTGTCTCTCACGATCGTCACGTCGAACACTTCATCCTCAATCGTCTCGTCATTGCTCGGACGTCTGACGGTTAGTTTCACCTTGGTTCCCGCCGGGCCCTTGATTTTCTTGGCCGCACAGAAAAGCGTCATATCCTTTGTCGGGATCCCGTTGACCTTTTCTATTACGTCGCCGGCATCGAGGGTCGAGTCGAATGCGGGTGTATCAAGCAGCAGGCTTGAGACCGTGAGCAGCCCTTTTTGTTTCGAGATCTCTATGCCGATGCCCATAAACTCATTGGTCATCATCTGTTCAAAGTCCTGCATCTGTCTGGGCCAGACGATAACCGTATAAGGATCAAGAGCTGCCAGCGAGGCTTCGGCAAACTGCGAAATCAGGACCGGTCGGGGCAAACCCACGGTCGCCTCGTTGAGTTCCAACGTCCTCTCAAAGATCTCAAGGAACTCCTTTCTGCGGAGCTTGTTCGAGGGGGACCCGACTTCGTCCAGGAGCCCGTCTATGGCCGAAGACCAGGCGGCCAACCTCTTCGGCTCCCACGCGACGTTCATCACACTTGCGTTGCCCGTCCCGTCATCTTCTGTGTCCGCACCGAACCGGGCGGATGTTCCGATCACCTCTGCCAGCAGTTTGCATTGTCCAAGCGCTTTGGTTGCAATTTCCCTGTAATCGATAATGCTAACATAGTGCGAATTCAGGAAATTGATCGCCCGGATGAACATGTCTTCCCGCACACCCTGAAAACGCTCGTCGCTGGTCTCGCAGGGGCTGTCCTCAAAGACCATCGCAAGAGCCGCCTTGTCCAGGAGCTGCTGAGCGTGATCTGAGTATCCCTCGTTGTTGGGATCAATGGCCACGAGCCAGCCGTAGCAGTTTGTGTACGCTTCCAGCCATTTGCCGTCCACCTCGAGCGTGGCGGCATGATCGATCGCGCTCTGAAAAACCTTTTTCACAAACGCATCCGACAGGAGCTGCTCTCTTTGTGTCGAGTCAGCAAATTCGCTGGCCCTGGCGATGACCGAGAGCGCCGACGTGATGTCATTTGGGTCTCCGGTGCCGTTCACATCATTGGGCTCATTCAGCTTGCCCAGGTCGGCCAGCGCCTCCGAGTAAGCGGCTTCCTGGGACGACTGGCGATACTCGGCGATCTCTTTGTATTCATCGGCGATACTCAGGAGCTGGCGGGCTGTGGCACCGAGTTGGGTCGGATGGCTCCCGGATGCCTGCCTTATCAGGCCGTCGGCCGCATCAAACCGGCCCTCATAAATGAGCTCACAAGCCTGCTCGACGAAAGCCGATTCCGTCAGAACTGTTGCAGGCGTTTCGTTTGTGTAGGCGGCCGATGAAAAAAGGATCGCTACCAGCCAGAAGATCCGTATCCACTTGCGCATCATGTATCTGGTGTCTTGCATTTTGTATCAAACCTAAAATTCAAAGGTTGCAGCCCGACAATAGATCGGACCTCTTAGTCCCCAAACTTCCCACACCCTCTGTGCAGACCGTTTCACATTCCATCATGTGACGTTGCTTTCGGCATCCCACGTCTTACGGCTTTCATATGCATTCGGCCGCCTTGCCGGCACAGCCCAGAACGTGCAGCTTGTGCTTGACCATCTCCTTTATGGCGTCTCTGCCCGGTCCGAGGTACTTACGCGGGTCGAATTCGCCCGGAGTCTCGGCAAAGACCTGCCTGATTTTGGCGGTCAGGGCCAGTCGCAAGTCCGTATCGATGTTGACCTTGCAGACGGCCATCTTTGCCGCTTTGCTTACCGCCTCTTCCGGCACACCCATCGCGTTCGGCATTTTGCCGCCATATTTGTTGATCAGATCGACAAATTCCTTCAGCACGCTACTTGAACCATGCATCACGAGCGGGAATCCCGGCAATTTGTCGGCGATCTCTTGGATTACGTCAAACGCCAGCTTTGGTTCCTTCTTGAACTTGTAGGCCCCATGGCTGGTGCCGATAGCTACGGCGAGGGAGTCCACACCGCTTTTCTGGACAAACTCCTCAACCTGGTTCGGATCGGCCAGATGTTTACTGATGTCATCGTCGTCCACCCCGACAACATCCTCCTCAATACCACCCAACTGGCCCAGTTCGGCCTCGACCACCACGTCCCTGGCGTGTGCGTATTCGACAACTTGCTTGGTGATTTCGATATTCTCCTCGAACGGCCGGTGCGAGGCATCGATCATCACCGACGTGAAGCCGTCGTCGACAAACTGCTTACAGGTCTCGAACGTATCGCCGTGGTCCAGGTTTATCGCCACGGGAATATCCGGATTCTCCTCAACCACCACATCGATAATCGCTCTGAGATAGCTGTTTTTCGCGTATGCGCGGGCCCCTCTGGAGACCTGCAGGATTAATGGAGCCTTCTCCTCGGCAACCGCACCGATGATGCCCTGCGTGATTTCCATGTTATTCACATTGAACGCGCCAATCGCATAGCCGTTCTTATAAGCCATCTCGAACATCTTCCTGGTATTAACCAACGCCATACTGCTCTCCTTAAGAATCAATCATTTACCGGACGCCTGCAAAACCCTACGAAGCGTAGCCGGTGTCCGAAAACTTAACGACGACGCCCTACAAAGTTAAAATCGGCCATAATCTGAAAAGAGTCTTTGTTGGATTTTCCCTTTCCAAACAACAACCGACCGTGAGCCACGGCCTCATACGAGAATTTAGGGAAATCAAGAAAGCGAATTTCCCTAAAACGCTAAATATTACAGTTTCAAGCTGAGTTGTGCAAACCTTTTCACATCTTATCGGTCAATGATCAATAACCTGCCGAACCGCCCAGGTCGGCATATTTGCCCTTTCCAATGGCCAACTGCGACACGCCCTGGGGCCACAGGCTCAGCGTAACCGAGTGCCTGTCCAGCGATTCGTCCGCACTGAACGTCAGGCCCCAGTACAGTCTGTGGTACCGTCGGATGAGCGTAATATCGCTTCGCACCGTTTTCCCATAGTCAAAATCAAGCTGCTGCGAGAAAACCACGGTGTATCGTGGGTCAAGCACATACGTTACGGCGAACGTGAGCGCACTGGAGCCCTCTTCACCGTAGCCGTTATCGAGGCGTCTCAGATACCGGCTACCGACATAATATTGCAAATTGGGCCATCGCAAGTGCGAAAGCCCGACGTTAAGCTGCTGCACGACCCCACTTTGCATATCATAATTCATATCGGACAGTACGGCCGTCGTGTCGCTCAAACGCCAGATATAGTCGGCCCCGACATAGTTGCGTCTTGGGCCGAACACGTGGCTGCTGCGCCTGTCCCTTAGCGGCATCGTGCCGCTAAAGGTATTTATCGACGGAATCAGTGGTTTGTTCCAAATAAATTTGTCTGCTCCGGCGGACGCGTCGTCGGAGTTGTTGACCCACGTTACGTCCACGTCCAGCCGCATCCAGTCCACGGTTCTCTGGTTCCCACCCGAGCCGCGCTTGGTTTGCAGCCGCTGGGAGAGACTCGCGTTCAGCGTATCGCGCTGCTCGAAGACCGAGTCGCTTTCAGTGTAGGCAACAGCCGTCAAGCCCGGCCTGACAATGTGCCGCAACTGGTTCAGATCCCACAGTTGGGATTGGACGTTGGGAAAGACCTTCCAGTACGGCTGCGACGATAGACGCACACCCGCCTCGCCGGACCAGACATCATCCTCCCTCGCATCCATTCCACCGTCGAGCTCTCGGTAGAAACCAAGGCCGTCTTCATACGCCACGGTCCCGGCGACAAAAGGCACGACCCGTGCCTTGCCCATCGCCAGCGGCATATCGACCTCGTTACGCGTCGTCGCAAATGAAAAGAACGGCTCCGGGCCAGGGGCGGGATTGGTGGAAGCATAGCGCTGACGAAGCCTGCTGACCTGACTGTCGCTGTAGAAGGTCAGCTTATCGTCGAAGAACGACTGGCCCGTCCAGTGATACTCAGCCGTGGGCAATTCTTCCACCTTGTCCAAGAAATCATTTATTCGGCTCTTCGCCAGGAACGAGAGGCCCCAGTTGTCCTCAATGCGCTTCAAGTGGACGAGTGTCTCCTGCTCCTTGCCGACGTGGAACTCGTTGCGATAATAACTCTCCAAGAAGTTCTCATCGGACAGATAGCTCACTTCGGACGTAAGCTGCCAGTTGTAAGGCAGGAAATGCCTGTGCTGCCAGCGGAACCGGCCTCGCAGCTCACGGGGCGGCTCAAGATGTCTGCGGGTGCTGTGCCTACCAAGCCGGTCTACGCCGTGATCGTCAATGATGTAACCCAGGATTCTGCCGAAGTAGTTCTCGCCTTTGTATTCGGTTTCTACCCCGGCGCCGAGGCCGCGTTTGTCGAAGTAGTCCAGCGACAGGGTACTTTCGGTTCCCTCTGGTTCCTGCAGGCCCAAGAGCCTGGCCAGGTACCAGCGCGTCTCGAGCGACGTGCCCCAGGTGCTGTCGTGTCCGGCATGCACGCTCTTTATCGGAAGATCGGGCCGCTCCAGATTGGCCCGTATGGAGGGCCAGTAGAAGATCGTCCTGTCGTGCGCCTTCAAACGCACATCCTGCATCCGCGCGTCAAAACTATCCTTGGAGATTGCACCCTCGCGCTCGTCCACGGGTGTCGTATCGGTGATGGCCGCCTTACCGACGCTGAGCGAAATCTGAGGCAGGTAGAACTCGCTGGTCGTAACCGTGGCGTCTTCAAACTCAAACTCGTTCGCCGCCAACTGCCTGAGCCTGGCGGCCCGAACGTAAATCGGAATCCCTTCGGACGCATCGAAGCTCCTCATAACCACGTTCGTCGCAATTCCCCTTCTTGTCTCGAATTCGTAGTATATTTCGTCAGCTCGAATAGTCCGCTGCCCGTTGGTCATCACGACGTCGCCGGACAGGTAGATCGCCTGCACCGCGCCGCGCGCCAAGATATCCTCGACACCGCTCTTGTCCTCGTTACTCCGAGGTTGTGCGCCGGACGCAAACAGGACCGCGTTGTCGGCCTGCAATTCCAGCAGCCCGCCCGTTTCGTCCTGTTTCTGGGAGAGATAGAACCTGCCGATCACGGTCCCGATCTTTTCCTTGTTGTCCCACTCTATTTCGAGGGCCGCCTTGCCCAGAGGCGACAGGTTCATCGGGTATCTGAATTGAGGCTCCTTTTCTTGCGGTTCGGCCGCTTCTTCCGTCGGTTCATTCGGCTCAGCTTCTTCGGCCGGAGGTTCTGGGGGTTTCGGTTCAGTCTCTTCTGCCGGCGATTGGCCTGGCAGTGGTTCCGTTTCGACGCTCGTTGGTCCAATCCCGGCCGTCTGCATCGCCGCAAAGGCCCTCGCGTACAGCGCGGAGGCGCGAGGATCAGTGATTTTCCTCTTGTCCGCTGTTATGAAGACCTCGCCGGTGATGCCAAACCGCAGCAATATGGCGCCCTCGAGGCGGATCCCCTCAATGCCGAACGGGTCAAGCCGGCCGCCCGGCTCGTTCTCGTCGGGCGCGGGCCAGCCATCAGACGAGACATTGCTTTCCAGGTATACCTTCGCTTCATAGCCGGTGCCGGGCCGGCCGGCCGAATCGGTTGTTACCGTTTCGGCCCATACGACGGCACGATCGCCGCTGACTTGATGAGCTCCGACGGACATCGACAGCCCATGCTGGAAGACAAGGATATGCTCGGTGGCGTTCGGCCGATAACGGGCAAGCTCCGGCCCCCGCAAGTACAGATCCTGACCGGCGAAAGCGCCGGCCTTCGGCGCCGCCTCGGCCCCGCCCGCGGCAGCCGAAACAGCCGAACACAGCGGAAAGACAACAGAATATACAATAAGAAGCGTCCTGCTTCGCATGGCTAATCCCAAGTGAGTCACTCGTGACCCGAGCGGCGAGCCACGGGCAACAAGAATGCCGATTCTTGCCAGGAGATTATAGCCGGTCGTTTCCGCAAAGCCAGTAAAAAGCTGTGTTGTCGTGCCGGGAGATTGATTTGTCCGGCAGTTTCGTGTAAAAAGCAGGCGCATGGCCAAGAAAGAGTACTCACAATATCAGAAGGCGGTGATATCCGGCTACTACAGCAACCTCGATACGATCCTGCTCCAGAAGCTCAGCGAGCTGGTGAGTGAGTTGTACCTGGCCGAGACGCAGGCCAAGCGGGATCGGCTCTGGGATAGGGCCCACAAGGCCATGGTCAAGCTGAAAGTGCCGCCCGCCATCATGGACCATATCATTCAAAAACAAGATGTGCAGATCTTAGCCAAAAACCTCCAGGATTGGCTCGCCCACAAAAAGACATAACAGGACCGCGTGCTCACATCCATCCGGTGCGTGCACAGCGGCGGCGGTTGAACAGCAGACGCAGCAGATCCGAAGGACTATTCTCCGTACGGGCACTTCGGCAAGCAGCGATTTCTCTTGACGCGTGCGGGGGTAATCTGGTATATAGACCATAATAGCGAATTCCGTGGTGCATCGGCAGGTGGCCGGGGAAGGTGGGCTCTCCAATGGGTGGAATGGCTATGGTCTCTTGAGAGCTCTCCGGAACGCACAAAGTGTCCGGGCACAGCCTCCGCCGGCGGATTCGGTGAATCCGGTTGGCGGGGCCTACCGGATCGCCGGGGGTTGAGGTTAGAAGAAAGGAGGTGGCGTCACATCACAAACAAAAGTCCTGGGCAGATATGGACGAAAAACAGTGTACGTAGAATCATTATCTATCACTCTAATTGAAGGAGGCTATTATGTGCAGACGATTGAATCATTTCATTGTGTGCGTCGTGGCCCTCTGCGCCGTTCTGACGAGCGCCGTCAGAGCGGTTGATCCGGACCTGGTCGGCTGGTGGCGGTTCGACGAGGGTTCCGGAACGACCGCGACGGATTTCAGTGGCCACGGGAACGATGGCACTCTCGTGGGCGACACGACATACGTAGCCGGGCAACTCGGCAAGGCGCTGCAATTTGACGGCATCGATGACTTTGTGGAGGTGCCGCACGCCGAGAGCCTGATGGCAGAAACCGAAGTGACCGTCATGGCCTGGATACATACTTCAAGACATGGGGGTCCCGGCGCTGAAGGCTGGCAGGGCATCATTGCAAAGTCCAACGGTCCCCGCTCGTATAGCTTCTACACCGAGTCGGGCGGTGGGCTGCATTTCAGCACAACCAGCGGGGGTGCCTTTGTGGGTACGGTGAGCTCGACCCAAGTGCCGCTCAATGAATGGGTACACGTCTGTGCGATGGTCATTGGCGGCGAGCACCAATATTACATCAATGGTGAAGATGCCGGCAGAAGCGGATCAGGAATTGTGTTGGGGGAAGAAGATTTAGCTAATGTGGTTATTGGCAGGACTCAAGAGGGCGCGGGTCGCAGCTTTCTCGGGATGATCGACGATCCTCGCATCTACATGCGTGGACTCTCGCAAGAGGAGGTTCAGGGTGCCATGGCCGGCGCAGGAGTGCCACAGGCCTTTGGTCCCACCCCGGCGAATGGGGCCATGCACGAGGACACGTGGGTGACCCTCTCCTGGAAACCGGGAGATTTCGCCGTCTCGCATGATGTGTATCTGGGTGATAATTTCGACGACGTGGATAGCGGCACGGGCGACACGTTTCGAGGCAATCAGGGCTCGACGTTCTATGTGGCCGGCTTTCCCGGATTTGCCTATCCCGAGGGCCTCGTTCCGGGTACAACTTACTACTGGCGAATCGATGAGGTCAACGACCTGCATCCGGAAAGCCCGTGGAAAGGCGAGGTCTGGAGCTTCTCCGTTCCGCCCAAGACGGCGTACAACCCCGATCCGGCCGATGGTGCCGAGTTCGTCGAGTTGGACGTCGAGCTTACCTGGACCCCAGGGTATGGCGCCAAATTGCATACGGTTTATTTCGGCGACGATTTCGACGTCGTGAGCGAGGCCGCCGGAGGAGTGCCGCTCGGTATTACAAGCTACAATCCCGGTCCGCTTGAGGGTGAGAAGGTCTATTACTGGCGCGTCGACGAGTTTGATGCTATCGAAACGCATAAAGGCGAGATCTGGTGCTTTACGACGCCGGGCGCCGTTGGAAATCCGCAGCCGGCGAACGCCGCCGTGGACGTGACGTTCACACCGATTTTGAGCTGGACGCCGGCCGATAGTGCCGCCTCGCACGAGGTTTATTTCGGCGCGGACAAGGAAGCCGTGCGCAACGCCGATGCCGGTTCGCCGGAGCATAAAGGTAGCCAGGCCCTCGGTTCAGAGAGCTACGATCCGGGGACGCTCGCCTGGAATGCCACGTTCTACTGGCGTGTGGACGCCGTTGACGGCCAGGGCAATACAGTAAAAGGCCCGCTCTGGAGCTTTACGACGGGTGGCTTCCTTCTTGTGGATGACTTCGAGAGCTATACCGATGACGACGCGGCCGGCGAGGCCATCTGGCAGAGCTGGATCGATGGCTTTGGCATTCCCACCAACGGCGCGCAGGTTGGCTATCTGATGCCCCCGTATGCCGAGCCGACGATTGTCCATGGCGGATTGCAGTCTATGCCGCTGCTTTACGAAAACATATTCCCGGTCACGAATTCGGAAGGTGTGCTGACATTGACGGCGACGCGCGACTGGACGGCCGAAGGTGTTGCGGAACTGTCGCTTTGGTTCAGGGGCAGTTCGGCCAATGCCG
>Ga0209427_10000929_pt1 | contig 32831 bp, 32 predicted proteins | sample DeeMarSWOR136_30_FD_187465 | JGI IMG/M metagenome (GOLD analysis project Ga0209427, IMG submission 187465) | Marine sediment microbial communities from White Oak River estuary, North Carolina - WOR-1-36_30 (SPAdes) (version 2) | ecosystem: Environmental > Aquatic > Marine > Intertidal zone >...
GCGGTGAAATTTGGTGCATTTAAGCTCAAACTCCACGAGAAAAATCCCGACGCGCCGCTTTCGCCTATTTACGTTACTCTTCGGTTACCGCCCGAAGGACCGTTAACAGACGGAGATATAGAGGATATTGGCCAGGCAATCTACGTTATGGTTCAGCAAGCAGGAGTAGAATTTGACTTGGTTGGTGGTATTCCACGAGCCGGTGAACCTATTGCTAAAGCGGTTTCGCGTCTTTCCGGCAGACCTTTACTCAAATTAGTTAAAAAAATTGAAGGAGACCACCGAAAGATCGATGCGGTAGATGGTGAATATGCTATTGGTCTGCGCGTTCTGATAATAGACGACCTTATCACTCAGGCAGACACAAAGAAAGAGGCAATAGGAGTAGTTGAGGGAGCGAAACTGGTCGTTGCCGCTATAGCCGTTTTGATAGACCGGCAGCAAGGTGGTACCGAAGAACTAGAAAAGACGGGCTATAAGCTTCTGGCTATTTTCCCCTTGGATGTTCTACTTGACTATTATGTTACTATCGGTAAGATCAGCCAGATAAAGCGCGACGAGGTAATGGCTTACATAGCAGACAACAGATAAAGAGACGTGAACAGTAAATATCCAATAGTCGCTGACCAGCCAGGTCAGCGACTTTCTGTTTGAATGAACTGTTTTTCACTGCCGGGTGTGGATAAAAAATGCTTGTTTTTATGTTAAAAATAAGGTAAAATTAAGAAGTAAACATGCCGAAAATTAACCTAAAAAAGCTTAAAATAGAGGCGAAAAAGGGGATCAAAAAAGCCCGGGACCTGAAGAGCTTAAATGAGGTTTTTAATAGATATTTGGGCAAGCGTCAAGGAGAGCTTGTTCGAATTTTGCGTTCTTTGGAAAAACTGCCCAAGAGAAAAAGAGCCAAAATAGGGGAAGAAGCCAATAAGCTTAAAGATTTTATTAAACAAAAAATAGAGGTGAAAGCAGAAAAAATGCGTCTTATTGAAGCATCCCCTGAGAAGACGGAGTGGCTTGATGTCACCATTCCCGGCAAAAAGCCGCTTTTAGGCCATCTTCATCCTTTAACCCAAGTTAAAAGAAAAACAGAAGAAATTTTTGAGAATATGGGATTTTCAGTAGTTGAGGGACCAGAGATAGAGACCGAATGGTATAATTTCGATGCCTTAAATATTCCAAAAGACCATCCCGCGAGGGACGTTTGGGACACCTTTTGGTTGAAGAATAACCGAGTAAAGCTGCTTTTACGAACCCATACTTCCCCGGTTCAGGTTAGATACATGGAAAAAAATAATCCGCCTTTAAGGATTATCGTTCCCGGGCGGGTTTTCCGGCGTGAGGCAACCGATGCTTCGCACGAAATTAATTTTTATCACTTAGAAGGGTTAATGATAGATAAAGATATTTCAGCTGCTAATTTTAAAGCCATAATTCAAGATTTTTATAGAGAATTTTTTGGGAAGCCGCTAAAAATCCGTTTTATACCAAGTTTTTTTCCTTTTGTTGAGCCTGGTTTTCAGGTTGATATTTCTTGTTTGAATTGCCAGGGACGAGGGTGCTCTGCCTGTCAGCAATCCGGCTGGTTGGAGATGATGGGAGCAGGTATGGTTCACCCCAACGTCTTAAAAAATTCTGGACTAAATCCTAAATTCTGGCAGGGATTTGCTTTTGGCATGGGCATAGAAAGATTAGTAATGATGAAATATAAAATCAACGATATTAGACTTTTCTACGGGGGCGATCTTAGATTTTTAAAACAATTTTAAAATGAATTTCAGTTACAATTGGTTACAATCTTTTTTTAAGAAAAAATTGCCCAAGCCGGAGAAATTGGCCGAGCTTTTAACTATGCATAGTTTTGAAGTTGCAGAAGTGAAAAAATTTAACAGAGACTGGATTTTGGATATTGATATTTTACCAAACCGTGGACCGGACTCTTTTTCTTGTTTGGGTATTGCCCGGGAAATTTCGACACTCACCGGCTTTAAATATATAGCTGATAAGTATGAATTAAAAGAGGATAAAGGGATTAAGGCGAGGGATTTCATAAATGTAGAAGTAAGAGACAAAACTGCTTGTTCAAGGTATACAGCTAGAGTGATTACCGAGGTCAAGGTTGGCTTCTCGCCAAAGTGGATGCGTGAAAGATTAGAGGCCTGCGGGTTAAAACCAATTAATAATATAGTAGATGTCGCCAACTATGTAATGTTAGAGACCGGTCAGCCCCTACATGCTTTTGACGGAGAAAAACTTCAGGACCGAAAAATCATTGTTAGATTTGCCAAAGAAGGAGAAAAAATTATTACCTTGGATGAAGAAAGGTATAGGTTAGAGAAAGAAATGTTGGTCATTACCGATGCCAAGAAACCAGTGGCCATAGCCGGAATTAAAGGAGGTAAACCTCCAGAGATCGACTTAAAGACAAAAATTGTCGTATTAGAATCAGCTAATTTTAACCCCCGAGTTATCCGACGAGCATCAAAACGAATTGACTTGAAGACCGATGCTTCCTGGCGTTTTGAGCACGGCATTGACCCGAATCTTACAGAATTTGCCATAAATAGGGCAACTCTCTTAATTCAAGAAATTGCTGGGGGACGCATCGCCCAGGGCCTAATTGATTTTTATCCAGGAAAAGTCTTTCCTAAAAGAGTTAAATTAGATTTAGATTATGTTACAAGTCTATTAGGGATAAAGATTTCCCATCAAGAAATAATTGCCATCTTGAAATCGTTAGGTTTTAAAATTAAACACTTAAAATCAAAAATTATCGAGGTTGAGGTGCCGACTTTCAGACTAGACGTTTCTATTCCGGAAGACTTGATTGAAGAAATAGGTCGGATCCATGGTTATCAAGAAATTCCGGCTCAATTTCCTGTAGCCGCTTTAATTCCTCCAAAAAGAAATTTAGATATTTTTTGGGAAAACCTTTCAGGGGGTATCTTGAAAGAGGCTGGCTTTACTGAAGCTTATAATTATTCATTTATTTCCGAGAAAGATAGAGAGATCTTTAGATACAGTAAACGTGAACTCATGGAGGTTGAAAATCCAACCAGCTTAGATTTTCAATATCTCAGGCCGAGTTTAATACCAAATTTATTAAAAAATATTGAAAAGAATTTTAGAGATTTTGCCGAGATAAAGATTTTTGAGTTAGGAAAAATTTTTCATCACCCAAAAACAGAAAAGAAGGTGCTTAGCGGTGTAATGAGCGGAGAGGTATTTTACGAAACCAAAGGAACTATTGATTTATTATTGAATAAATTGGGAGTTAGTAACATTTGGTTTGATGAATACCGCCCAAAGCCGGGAGAGAACAAATTATCAATCTGGCAGCCTAAAAAATGCGCAGAAATAAAAATTAATCATGAGAAAATTGGTTTTTTAGGAGAGATTTCTCCAAAAATTTTAGATAGTTTAAAAGTTGCCATCAAGGTAAGCGCATTTGATATTGATTTTGAAAAATTATCCAAATTAACATCAGAAGAGCATGAATATCGGCCGATTTCTAGGTTTCCTTCAGCCGTCAGAGATATAGCGATCTTGGTTCCCCGTGAGGTAAAAGTTGCCCAGGTTTTGAATAAGATTTACGATACCGGCAAAAAATTAGTTCGTGATGTTGATCTCTTCGATATTTATGAGGGCGGAGAATTGCCGGCCGGTAAGAAAAATTTAGCCTTTCACATAATTTATCAAGCTGAAGACAGAACTATGACTTCTGAGGAAATTGACGGGCTTCAGAAGAAGATAATCAGCGCTTTAGAAAAAAACCGAACATGGCAAGTAAGACAATAAAAAGATTAAAAGAGGAAAGCACCTATGCTGCCAAGGATATTTATGTTCTCGAGGGCCTGGATCCGGTTAGGAGAAGGCCGGGAATGTATATTGGTACGACTGGCTCTGAAGGACTCCACCATTTAATTTGGGAGGTCATTGATAATGGAATTGATGAATGTTTAGCTGGCTACGCAAACGAGATTACTCTTACGCTTTTGGCCGGCAACAAAATTAAGGCAGAAGATAACGGCCGAGGGATTCCCGTAGAGAAACATCCTCAGACAAAAAAGTCAGCCCTGGAAACGGTAATGACTACTTTGCATGCCGGTGCAAAGTTTGGCGGTAAAGCTTATCAGGTGGCCGGAGGGCTCCACGGAGTAGGAGTGTCGGTAGTCTGTGCTTTATCTTCCTGGATGAGAGTCGAGGTTTGTCGTGGGGGGGTAAAGTACGCCCAAGAGTATTCCAAAGGAAAAGCCAAGACAAAAATAAAAAAAGTAACCACCTGTAAAAATAGCGGAACAATGGTTACTTTTGAGCCTGACCCCGAAATCTTCAAAGAAATTAAATGGGATTTAAAGAAAATTTTAGATCACCTAAGGCAACAAGCCTATCTGACCAAGGGAGTAAAGATAAAAATTATTGACCGGAGAGAAAAACCCGAAAGATCTTATAATTTTTATTTCGAAGGCGGTCTAGCATCTTACGTTAAATATTTAAGCCGGGGAATAACTCTCCGGCATCCGAATATCTTTTACGGCTCTGGAGAAAGAAATGGAATAATAGTTGAGGTCGCTCTTCAGTACACCGAAGAATATGAATGTTATGAAGAAAGTTTTGCCAATAATATTTGCACTGGAGAAGGCGGTACTCATTTGACGGGATTTAGAACAGCCATAACCAGAACTTTCAATGACTATGCCAGGAAAAACGGGCTTCTGAAAGAAAGCGACGAGAACTTAAACGGAGAAGATGTTAGAGAAGGGTTAACCGGCGTGGTTTCGGTTAAAATTCGGGAACCTCAATTTGAGGGCCAAACTAAAGCAAAATTGGGAAATCCGGAAGCGAAAATAGCGGTAGAAACCTTGGTTTCGGAAACTCTAAGTGATTTTTTGGAAAGAAATCCCCAGGATGCCAGAAGTATTCTTGAAAAATGTGTTCTATCTCAGAGAGCAAGGAAAGCGGCTAAAACAGCTCGAGAAACAGTTTTGAGAAAAGGAGTTTTAGACGGACTGGCTTTACCAGGGAAATTAGCCGATTGTGTCTCCCGAAAACCCGAGGAATCTGAGCTTTATATCGTTGAAGGAGAGTCGGCTGGCGGAAGTTCAAGGCAGGCCAGAGACCGGCATTTTCAGGCAATCCTGCCTTTGCGTGGTAAAATCCTAAATGTTGAGCGGGCTCGCCTGGATAAAATTTTAACTTCAAAAGAGATTAAAAGTTTGATTATTGCCCTGGGAACGGCTGTTGCTGAAGATTTTAATATTGACAAAATAAGGTATCATAGGATAATTATAACTTGTGACGCTGATACGGACGGAAACCATATTAGAACTTTACTTTTAACCCTTTTTTATCGCTATTTTAAACCTCTTATTGAGAAAGGATACCTTTATATCGCTCAGCCTCCTCTTTATAAGATACAGATTGGGAAGGAGATAAAATATGCCTATACCGAGGACCAGAAAGCTAAGATATTGAAGTCCTTGAGAAAAACTTCCGGTATTTCTATTCAGAGATACAAGGGTTTGGGAGAAATGAATAGCGAAGAACTATGGGAGACAACCATGAATCCAGAAAATCGGGTTCTGCTTCAGGTAAACATTGAAAGTGCGAAAGAGGCTGATAGAATTTTCGATGTCTTAATGGGGGATGAGGTATTGCCGAGAAAAAAGTTTATCCAGGCACACGCCAAGAAGGCCAGAAGTCTAGATATATAATATATTCAGAAATTTAAAGCCATAATTATGTTTAATAAAATTACCGCATTTTTAAAAGAAGTTCAGCTGGAGATGAAGAAGGTTAACTGGCCAACCAGAGAGGAAACAGTCAAGTATACCTTGATGGTTATTGGTGTTGCCGTTGCCGTTGCCATATTTCTGGGTGGCTTCGATCTTATATTTACTGAACTGCGGAATTGCTACCTCTTGAAAGTAGAGCCGTGTTATACTGGAAAACTTTTAGGGCTTTAAGATCGATTAATAAATTAAATTATGCCCAAGCAGAAATTACCCAAAGAAAAAAATTGGTATGTCATTCACACTTACTCTGGATATGAAGATGCTGTTGCTCAAAACTTAAGGCAGCGGATTGAGTCGTTGGGAATGGAAGACAAAATTTTTAATGTCATTGTTCCCAAAGAAAAAAAAATTAAAATAAAAAGTGGTAAAAGAAGGGTGATAGAAGAAAAAATCTATCCTGGCTATGTTTTGGTGGAAATGGTAGTTACGGATGATTCTTGGTATGTAGTTAGAAATACCCCTAATGTCACTGGTTTTGTGGGAGCAGGAACTACGCCGGTTCCGGTTTCCAAGGACGAGATTGATAATTTGATGAAAAGAATAGGGGCAGAGGAACCCCAGTATAAAATTGAGGTTAAGATTGGCGATTTAATAAGAATTGTTGACGGGCCCTTTAGAGATTTTGACGGCAAGGTCTCAGAAATTGATGAAGAACGAGGAAAAGTAAAGGTGCTGATAAATATGTTTGGTCGGGATACGCCGGTTGAACTAGACTCGTTACAAATTAAAAAAGTTTAAGGTTAAATATTGTTATGGCGCAAAAAATAAAAACCATCATTAAACTTCAAATACCCGCCGGCCAAGCTACGCCAGCTCCGCCGGTTGGTCCAGCTTTGGCTCCTCACGGTCTGAATATTATGGAATTCTGCCAGAAATTTAATGAACTGACCAAAACCCAAGCCGGCTGGCAAATCCCGGTTGAAATCACTGTTTACGAAAACAAAGCCTATGAGTTAAAATTAAAACAGCCGCCGGCCTCGGAGTTATTAAAAAAAGCAGCCGGGATTGAAAAAGGTTCAGGCTTGCCAGATAAAACCAAGGTCGGAAAAGTAACCCGAGAGCAGTTAAACAAAATCGCCGAACAAAAAATGGCAGATTTGAACACCGATAGTCTTGAAGCTGCCATGAAAATTATTGAAGGCACAGCCCGGAATATGGGTATTGAAATAGAAAAATGATACCACTATGATACTATCCGATCGCGATATTAAAAAATATATTCAGGAAAGAAAAATTTTAATTTTTCCTGATCCTGATTTTGAAACACAATTAGGGTCGTGCTCTTTGGATTTACGTCTAGGAAATAGCTTCAAGACATTTAGGCCTACCCAATACCCCTATTTAGACTTAAGAAGTAAAAAAAACTTTGAAGAGGTTATGGAGGAAGTTATTATAGAGGAAGGCGCTCCTTTTATTCTTCAGCCAAAAGAATTTGTCATAGCCGTGACGAAAGAAGAATTTATTCTACCAGATGATATAATGGCCAGGTTAGACGGAAGGAGTTCTTTAGGAAGGTTGGGCTTAGTTGTTCATTCCACTGCTGCTCGTTTTGATCCCGGCTGGAAAGGGAAAGCCGTAATGGAATTGGGAAATTTGGGAATTATGCCCATTATTTTATATGAAGGCTTACGGGTTGCCGCTCTCACTTTTGAAACTCTTTCTTCACCGGCGGAATTTCCTTATACAAAACAAAAAGACCATAAATACGCAAACCAAAGCGGTTCTGATGCTAGTAAACTAAACGAAGAATCTAAACCTTAAGGTTTAGGTTCTTTTATATCTTCTCCCGCTGACGCGGGTTCAGTGAGCGAAGAGCCTCGCAAATAGTCACTTGAATTATTAATAAATGAAACCATTAACTACCTCTAATTTAAAGGTGAAATTTTTAGGCATTACCCCGTTCCTAAAAGATAGAAGCGGGGTTTTAAATCCCCAAGAAATCGCTGCTTTTTCGGCTCTTTTAACCTTTAAAGGAAAATCAATAAAAAATCTTTTTAAGGACACTTTAAAAAAAGGAGAAAATCTACAAGATAGAATTAGTAAAATTTTACAAAGGTCTTCTTTAATCGGTCACGCTTCGGTAGCCACTACCCCTTCTCTCTCCCTGAATTATGAAGGAAGCAAATTTTTAGATTCAGCAATGACCGGCATTTATTTTTCTTCTTCTTTGGTCTCTTCTGGTAGACGTACTGGAACTGCCGAAAAAGACATTGTTTATCCTGTCCAAATTTTGCGAAGCAAAAAAGCAAAAAAAATATATCGGGAAGCTTCAGAAAAAATTATTAAATTTTTTAATTCTCTTTTATCTCAGGAAATTCCAAAAGATGAAGCTAGTAAGATTTTGCAATATGGTATCTACGGTACCGGCATAATTCAGTTGCCGGTTGAGTCAATTGTTTCTCTAAAAAGAGAATATTTAGCTGAAAAAGACTGGATGCCAGAAGAAATCGGTCTTTTATTAAAGAAGATTGAGAAAGAAACCAAAAAACTGGGCGTAGATTTACTTTACGCTACCAGGGTAGTTGCCCCCCGGAATGTTTATCCTTATCCAAATATCTTTAAAAACCCTCAAAAGTCAAATTTAGTTAGAGAAATCAGAAAAAGCGAAAAATTAAGTAATAGATCGAAGCTTGTTTCTTTCGATGCTTTAATTACCCCGGAGTTGAAAAATAAATTAGCCAAATTAGAAAAAAAGAAAAAAGAAATATTTTCTTCCCCAAAGAAAATTAAAAAAGAATGGCTAAGCCTTTTATCTTCGCTTCAAGAGTTTGTTCGAGATTACAATTCATCTTTAAGAATTAGGTTTTTATCTTCCATTCCTTGGCGAATCTGGGGGGAGAAAAAAAGACACAGAACCTGTCCTCAAATTATAGAATCTGTTTATTATTGCGTCGAAAGAACGGCTAAAGTTTTTCAAAAAAACAAAAAATTAATTAAAGAGCTCGATGAACGTCCGTTTATTTTATCTCCTCGCTTCATCCAGGAAGTAGAAGAAGTTTTTTCTATCCCCCCCTCAATCAAAAAGAATAAAAAACTTTTATCGAAATATCTCCTAATTGGTTTAGAGGTCTTTGAAGACTATCGGGCTTTGATTAAATTAAAGATTAAGCCGAGAGATGCAATTTTCTTAGTCCCCAGAGCAGTCAAACTTGATATTTTGCAAGAGTATGATTTATACAATCTTTTAGCTGGCTATTATCCTTTGAGGATTTGCCCGACGGCCGAAGAAGAGATGAGAAGAAACTCCTTGAGAGAAGTGGGCCAAATAAAAAATATTTTAACCAAAAAGGGCTTGGGTTTTTTGAATAGATTTATCGTTCCCAAATGCCAAATAGTCGGTTTTTGCCTTGAAGATAAAAGCTGTCCAATGATTTTTAATTCAGTCAAAAACTATAATGAGAAATTTCATCAAGAGATGAAAGCAGAGCTTAAAAAAGAATTTGAAAAAGAACTAAAAAATCTTGGCGGATGAAAAGCTGGCAGAAAAAATTAATCAAAATCGTTAGCCCTTTATTAAAAAAATTAGAGCCAGATCATGGTGCTGCTCACTCTAGGGTAGTTTTCTGGTGGTGTTTGATACTTACTGAGGATAATCAAAGAGTTGATAAAGACACATTATTTGCCGCAGCCTGGTTACACGACCTTGGTCACCTAAAACTGAAAAGCGGTATTGAAAACAGGGAAAGGAAGCATAGTGATTTATCTATAAGTTTAGCTAGGTCCATATTGAAAAAAGCTGGCGTTTCAGAAAAAAAAGCTAAATTAATAAAAGAGATCATTAAGGTTCATGAAGAAAATTTAGATCTTTTAAAGATGAAGCTACCTTTAGAATGCTTGATTTTTCACGATGCTGACAAAATGGATAGCTTAGGAGCATTGGGTATAGCGAGGCAATTTGTCTATTCTGGCAGAGTAAATAAGAAATTTTGGGACCCAAGTATACCAAGAAATGCTTCTTTGCCTTGGGGAGGAAATTTCAGTGCCATGCATACTATTCTGGATAGTCAGATGAATCTTAAATTCTACACAAAAAAAGGTAAAAGAATATCTGAAGACCGAAAGAGATATATGCATTCATATATTAAAAGATTTTTTCAAGAATGGGATTTTAAAAAATAGTAAAATTATGGTTTTAGGAGTAAAAGAATTATTAAAATTAGTTAGGGAGAAAAAATTGGTTGCAAATCTTTCAGAAAGAGAGTTGAAAAATCCTGAGGGGGCTGGCTTTGATATAAGGATAGGGGAGTTGTATGAAGTTGAAGGGAAAGGCTTCCTGGGACTAGAAGAAAGAGAAACACCGCAGATTAAGCTTATAGCAGGGTTTAGCGAGAAAAAGCCGAAGAAAATATTGCTCAAGCCAAAAACTTATTATTTGATGAAAACTATTGAAAGACTGAGTCTGCCAGAAAATATTCTGGCCCTTTTTACTCCTCGTTCAACTTTGTATCGTTCAGGGATCTATATTTTCGGCGGCCAAACCGCTCCTGGCTACAAGGGAGAACTAACCACTGGTATTTATAATTTCAGCGAAGAAGATTTTGAGCTGGAAATGGGCTCAAGGGTTATCCATGTTATGTTTTTTGAGGTTGAAGGAGAAACCAATCTTTATCGTGGTCAATGGCAGGGCGGTAGAATTACCACCAAGAAAAAAGAGAAACAAATATAACAAAAAACATAGAGATTAAATATGGCGGAATATCAGCTAACAATTGGTCTTGAAATCCACGTTGAGTTAAGGACTAAAAGTAAAATGTTCTGTTCGTGTCCTAATGATCCAGACGAACGTAATCCTAATGTTAATATTTGTCCGATTTGCCTGGGTCACCCCGGGACTTTACCAGTTATTAACCAGGAAGCAGTTAAAAAAGTGATTAAAACCGGATTGGCTTTAAATTGTCAAATTCCGGAATATTCAAGTTTTGATAGAAAAAATTATTTTTACCCTGATTTACCCAAGGGTTATCAGATTTCTCAACTATATCAACCACTTTGCAAAAATGGATTTCTGGAGATTTATGGTAAGGAGATAAAGGTCCGAGAAGTGCATCTTGAGGAGGATACCGGTAGTTTGGTTCATCCACTGGGCGCTGATCATTCTCTGGTTAATTTCAACCGGGCCGGTGTCCCCCTGATGGAATTGGCGACCGAGCCGGATATGAATTCAGCCAGAGAGGCGAGGAAATTTGCCGAAGAATTTCATCTACTTATGCATTATCTTGATGTTTCTGACGCCGATATGGAAAAGGGACAGATGCGCGTTGAGGTAAATATTTCTTTGAGCAAAGAAAAAAATAAGCTGGGAACAAAAGTAGAAATTAAAAACTTGAATTCCTTTAAGGCAGTAGGACAGGCTATTGAATATGAAATTAAAAGACAAACAGATATTTTAGATAAAGGAAATAAGGTTATTCAGGAGACCCGAGGATGGGACAGTCTAAAAGGACTAACCGTCAGTCAGCGAGAGAAAGAATTTGCTCAGGATTACCGCTACTTCCCTGAGCCGGACTTACCGCCATTACATATTGCTCAAAATATGGTAAATGAAATCAAGGCTGAGATTCCCGAACTGCCTCTGAAAAGAAGAGAAAGATTAATCCGAGAGTATGGTTTAGATGAAAAAAGTGCGGAAATTTTGGTCTATAATAAAAATTTAGGGGAATATTTTGAAGAAACAATGTTAAACTTTCGAAATAAGCCTAAAGATGAATTTTTAAAATTAGCTAAAGCAACCTCAGATTATATTATTACAGATATGCAAAGTCGACTAAAAAAGAGAGGAATTACGTCTATTTCTGGATCATTTCCAATCAAATCAAAAACTTTCTCAACGTACGTAACCTCAAGAGTAACAGGGATATTATCTACTGCAACTTCTCAGACTGTTTTAGATGATATGTTTGAAACGGGAAAAGATCCCTCTGCCATTATAAAAGAAAAAGGTTTAGAGCTGATAAGCGATGCCGGAGAATTAAAGAAAATAGTAAATGAAGTTATAAAAAACAACCCTAAGGCTGTTGAAGATTATAAAAAAGGCAAAGAAAATGCTTTTCAGTATCTTATTGGCCAGGTAATGGCAACTACAAAAGGTAAGGCTAATCCGGAAATGGCCTCTCAGGTATTGACAAAATTATTAAAAGATATATAATATAGTTTGATTTCAAAAAAAGGAGGTTGCCTTGAAAAAACAAAGCCAGCAAAAGTTAATAGACATGGCCGTGGAGGAGGTTGATACGTGGATGAGCAAAATGCAGAAAATAAAGGAATCAGTACAGAATAGACCGAATGGAATATCGGCTAAAGATTTTGTCAGGCGAGTGATAAATACGCTTGACAACTGCAAGGCGAAAATGGAAGCCGTTGAGAAAATGGCTTCCAAAAAATAAAAAAGGAGGTGAAAATGAAGATTACTGGAGAGATATCCCTCGAGGAATTACCACTACTTAATAAAATGGGGATTATCTTGCCGGGGATTAGGGGACAACTACATCCTTGCTTTGAGGAAAAGCCAAGACTCTCGAAAGAAGAAGAGGAAAACAGGCTGATACTCAAGGTATTACCACCAGGATACAGGATTCCACTTTTCCCGGATACTCGCGCTCGGCTTTTACGTCAGGTGGCATAAAAACAAGAAGGGGAGAAGGTCCTACTTCGCTACGGAGAGGTTCTATGGATAGTTGAAGGCCTTCTCCCCTCATCCGTTTTTGAAAAATTCTTTTACTAATTTTCAGCTTTTTAGCTGATTTTTTATACAAATTGAAAGAAGGGAGACACAGGGGGTCTCCCTTCTTTTCTTCGATAGGATTGCGCAAGATGTTTATTTCAGCCTTACCAGATTCTTCTCTAGCCCGTCTCTGAGTTTGGCGCACCTAGGGCCATTTCTAGCTTGTCTCTGATTTTGTTCACGGATGCTTTCCCGAAAGTTATCTCAAGGGGGAGTGGAACGAGCCATCGGATTCGGCTTGCAACGGTAAGCGAACTGGTGGTAGCTTGGGTTAGTCTGGCTATTTTGATTTCCCTGGTAACTATAGCCTGAGCCACTTCTTGCTTTTCCCAAGGAAGAGACTTCATGCGATTATTGAAATGAGAATTAAAGTCTCTCAATATTTTTCTCATTCCATCTTTTACGGCATCCGAGAATTTTCCGATCTCTTCTCGTTTCAGGATAGCTTTGACTAAATCGGATGTTAAGTCTCTAAGCTCGACATGGTAGGAGAGCTCCTCGGTGTGACAGTGTAAGATAAACCTTCCCAAGCTATACTCTCTCTTCTCTTCGTTCAGGTAGAATATAAGCTTCCAGTCCTGAAAATGAGGGCCCAGATGAGTTTGGCGAGGGATGTTGAGCCCGGACATTTCTACCCCCAGAGAGATGCCGGCTTCTATCCTGGCGGCCATTTCCGTGTCAATGCTGAAGTTTAGTCTGACCAGGTCTCTTGCTATCTCTTCTGCTTTTCCAGGTTTTTCTTTTTCCTCTCTTTTTTCTTCTTTACTATACTTTAGTTTCAATTTTTCCTCCTTTTGGTGAGTATTTTGCGCAATCCTGATAGAACCGAAAAGAACAACATCCCGATAATATTACATTTTTAAATTTTTGTCAATATTAATTCGCCAAGAACTCTTTCGCTAATTTTTCGGCTTTTTTCTGGCTTTTTACCCAATGGATTCTTTTGTCACGCTTAAACCACGTCATCTGTCGCTTGGCGTAATTCCGGAGTTCGATCATCGATTTCTCTAACATTTCTTTCTCGGTGATTTTATTCTGTAAATATTGAGCGGCTGTTCGATAATGTATCCCAAATTCCTCAATTCTTTGCCAAGAAAGACCTTTGTCAGCTGGCGGATTTCTTAATTTCAAAACCTCTTTTAAAAATCCCTGTTTTAACCACTTGAAAAACCTTTTTTTTATTAAATTCTCAAGCTCTTTTTTATTTTTTTTGACCCCGATAATTAACACAGGATAAGGGAGAGGCTCTTTCTTCAAATCCGGCACACGGCCGATTTTTTTTGCTATTTCTATCGCCCTAATTAATCTTCTAGGATTTTTCTTTTCAATCGTTTTAACTCTTTTCGAATCGAGTTTTTTTAAGGTTCGATAAAGCTCTTTTACTGATTTCTTTTCTAACTTTTTTCTTAATTCCCAATCCGGCCGAATTTCCGGAATTACAATACCGTCTATCACTGCCTGAATATAAAAGCCAGTTCCGCCGCATAAAATAGGGACTTTGTGCTTTTTGAATGTTTTATTGATTGCTTTAAGGGTCAGTTTTCTATATTGGACTACGGTAAATCTATTTTTTGGCGGAGCAACATCTAAAAGATGATGAGGGATGCCTTTCATTTCTTTTTTCGTTATTTTCCCTGTTCCAATATCTATCTTTTTATATACTTGACGAGAATCTGCCGAGATGACTTCACCGTTAAATTTCTTAGCCAGCTTTACTGCCAATTCCGATTTTCCCGAAGCCGTCGGCCCCACAATAGTTATTAGTTTACGATTGTTAGTTTTTGATTTAATCATTTTTTAACGACAATTTCTCTTAGGATTTTTTCTCTTCTCTTTTTTTCTTCCAGAGGAACATTGTCTTTCATACGGAGAGCAGCTGTGCCCGGCCTGGGAGAGTATTTTGCGATATAAGCCAGATTAAATTTAATTCTTTTAAACAATTTTACAGTATTTCCAAACTGTTCTTCGGTCTCGCCGGGAAAGCCAACAATAACATCGGTTGACAAGTTAATATCAGGTATTTCCTCCCTTATTTTTTTAATTAGATCTTTGTATTGTTCTACTGTATAAGGACGATTCATCTTTTTTAAAATCTCATTATCTCCGGACTGAACAGGTAAATGTAAATATTTGGCCACCCTTTTGGACTGGGCCATCACTTCAATCAATTCATCTGAAAAATTCTTTGGGTTGGGAGAGGTGAATCGAACTTGGAAATCGCCAGGAACGTCATTAGTCAATTTTAGTAGTTGAGAAAAATTAATCGCCGACTCCATAGGCGAGGTATAGTCGTTCACATTTTGACCTAAAAGCCAAATTTCTTTTATTCCTCGGACAACAGCTTTTTTTACTTCTTCCAAGATTTCTTGGTGTGACCGGCAAACCAAAGGACCACGGGTAAGGGGGACAACACAATAAGTGCAAAAATTATTGCAGCCATTAGAAATAGGAATATAAGCCGTGGGTTTATATTTGTATTCTGGAATAATATTGAAATAATTTCTCTGAGACCAAATTGAATCAAAGATTTTTCTGAATTTTCTTTTATCTTGTTTTAGAATACAGCCGGTTAAAACAGTCTTTAATTTAGGATTTTCAGTTTTTAGCTTGTTAAATTTCAGAGCCAGCCCGAAAACCCTATCTACAGCTGACTGCCTGACCGAGCACATATTAACCAAAATTAAATCAGCCTCATTTTCTTTTGAAGCTGATTGGTATCCTTTGCTTTCTAGTTCTGTGGCGATTCTCTCCGAATCACTCTTATTCATTTGGCAACCGAAAGTAATGATGCGGTAATTCATTATCTTGAAGGTTGAAAGATGAGATTTATCTCATCGCACAACCGAAAGTAATGACATGATACTCGGGCATGTTTTATTTCTTCTTCTCTATCCCTGTCTTTACCCCTTCTGTAAACTTTGTTAGTTTCATTATTCCTAAGTCCTTGTTTTTCGAACGAACCCTGACCGATTTTGACTTTATTTCTTTGTCACCAACCACCAATAAATAAGGAATTTTCTGAATTTCTCCTTCTCTGATTTTTTTAGAAACTGTTTCATTTTCGTCTTTTACCTGAACCCTTAACTCCGAAGTTTTTAACTTTTCACCGATCTCTTTAGCGTATTTTTCATGTCGGGAACCGATAGGAATCACCCAAACTTGCTCTGGTGCTAGCCACAAGGGTAGAGCCCCGGCATAATGTTCAAGGAGGACTCCAATAAACCTTTCAATTGAGCCAAGCAGGGCTCGGTGAATCATGTAAGGTTTACGTTTCTCTCCTTTTTGGTTAATGTAAACCATTTTGAATCTTTCTGGAAGATTAAAGTCAAATTGGATAGTAGTACACTGCCAGGGCCTATCTAAGGCATCCTTAATCTTAATATCGATTTTCGGCCCATAAAAAACCCCACCGCCGGGATCAGCTTGATATTTTAATTTAAGTTTTTTGAGAACATATTTAAGAGAGTTTTCTGCTTTTTGCCAATCTTTTAAGCTCCCAGTGTATTTTGATGGGCGGGTCGCTAAATAAATATCATAATTTTTAAAACCAAAAGTTTTCAGAATATCGAGGCCATATTTAACAAGCTTTTCAATTTCCCTGACTATTTGGTCTGGGGTACAGATTACATGGGCATCGTCTTGGGTAAAGCCCCTGACCCTGGTAAGACCGTGTAGAACTCCAGATCTTTCGTAGCGATAAACTGTTCCTAATTCAGCAAGATAAACTGGTAATTCCTTATAGCTTCTGATTTTGGAGTTATAAACTTTAACATGAAAAGGACAATTCATCGGCTTTAATAAGTATTGTTCATTATCTATTTTAATAGGAGAATAGAGATTTTCTTTGTAGAAATCCCAATGGCCTGATTTTTTCCATAAGTTTAAATTACCGATATGAGGTGACCACAGCCATTCATATCCTTGTTTGGTAAGTTCCTGATAGAGAAAATTCTCAATAATTTTTCTTAAGACAGCACCCTTGGGCATCCAAATAGGCAAACCGGCCCCAATTTCTTCATCAAAAAGAAACAAATCTAACTTTTGTCCTAGAAGACGATGGTCTCTTTGTTCTGCCTCTTTTTCCCTTAAAAGAAAATCGTTTAATTCTTTTTTTGTCTTGAAAGCTGTTCCATAGATTCTTGTTAGCATTTGATTTCTTTCCGAGCCTCGCCAATAAGCACCGGCAATTTTTGTTAACTTGAAGCTGTCTACTGGAATTTCTTTTGTTGATTTAACATGTGGTCCCTTACATAAATCAACAAATTTACCACTTTTGTAGACGGTGACTTTTTTTTCGGTTAATTCCTCGACGAGTTCTAATTTATAGAGCTGATTTTTAAATATTTTTTTTGCCTCCTCCTTTGTAATTACTCTTTTTTCAAATCTAATATCTTGTTTAATTAATTGCTTCATTTTTGTTTCAATTTTTGGCAGATCTTCAGGAGTTAAAGAAAGAGGCAAATCAAAATCATAGTAAAATCCGCTTTCAGTTGCTGGACCAATGCCAAATTTAACCTCCGGAGAGAGCTCTTGCACGGCATAAGCCATAGTATGGGCCAGCGAATGTCTAATTGCTTCTATTTTTAACATATGCTTTTTAACTTTCTATGACTTCTTCAACCTCTTCACAAATTATTTTAGGGACGCCATCGCGGTTATCAACTCGGCCCTTAACCATCACGATTTTATTTTCTTTAAATATTTCATGATTCCTTTCGATGATGCCGGGAAAAACAACTACTTCGACCTTATTATCTTCGTCTTCCAATTGGGTAAAAAGCATCGGTTTGCCGTTCTTGGTGATAATTTTTTTGATAGAGGAAATCACTCCGCCAATCCTGACCATCTTACCGGTTAAATCTTGAGTAATTCGGGATAGAGGCAAAACCTTCTTTTCTAAGACTTTTTTAAAATCTTCAATCGGATGGGAAGTAACAAAGAGACCCAATAATTCCTTCTCCCAATGTAATTTCTCGTTCTTGGTGGCTGCTTTCGTCTGCGACAATTGAAAAGTGGCAGCTTGTGAAAATCCGTCGAAAAGACCCCTTTGACCTTCCGATTTTGCCTTTTGGGTTTCCCGACTGACCTCTAATAATCTTTCCAAATTAAATAAAAGCTGATTTCTTTCGGCTAAATTATCAAAGCAACCAGACTTAATTAAGCTTTCCAATGATTTTTTGTTCAAATCCCGTGAACTTATTCGGTTGACGAAATCAAAGATTGAACGGTAGGGGCCAGCATTTTTTCTTTCCTGGACAATGGATTGGACTACATTATATCCGACATTTTTTATCGCTAATAATCCAAAGCGGATTTTATCCGGAGGTACCACAGTAAAGTTTTCCAGGCTTTCGTTGACATCGGGAGGTAAAACCTCGATTCCCATTTTTTTACACTCTTGGATTAAAAATCCGACCCTTTCAACATCAGCTTTTTCTGAAGTTAGAACCGACGCCATAAATTCTGTCGGAAAGTGGGCTTTCAGAAAAGCTGTCTGATAGGCAATAAGAGCATAACAAGCGCTGTGGCTTTTGTTGAATGAATAGCGAGCAAAAGGCTCAAACCAGTGCCAGATTCTTTGACTAATACTTTCTTCTATACCGTTTTTTCTTGTGCCTTCAATAAATTTTTCTTTTTGGTCCATTAGAAGTTTCTTAATTTTCTTGCCGATCGCCTTTCTCAGGATATCAGCTTCAGAAAGCGAGAAGCCCGCGAATTCTTGGGCAATTTTCATCACCTGCTCTTGATAAAGGGGTATGCCGTAAGTTGGCTCTAGGATCGGTTTTAACCTTGGGTGTAAATATTCTATAGCTCTTTTTTTGTGTTTGCCGGCGATGTAATCTGGGATAAATTGCATCGGGCCAGGTCGGTAAAGAGCAACCATGGCAGTAATATCTTCAAGATTAGTTGGTTTTAATTCTTTAAGATAACGCCTCATCCCATCCGATTCTACCTGGAACACGCCAACTGTTTCTGCTTTTTGGAAAAGCCGGAAAGTTTCTTTGTCATCGAGGGGAATATTTTCAATGTTAATACTTTCGCCCTGAACTTTATAAATTCGGGCTAGAGTATCCTCAATAATGGTTAAGTTTTTTAGGCCCAGGAAATCCATTTTCAATAGTCCCAGACCTTCTACGGCGTGCATTTCGTATTGAGTGACGATATTCTTGTCGTCTTGGGTCGGATGTTGAAGAGGTACGATGTTTTGCAGGGGTTCTTCAGAAATCACCACTCCGCAGGCATGAGTTGAGGCATGTCGAGCGCAACCTTCAAGCTTTTTGGCAAAATCAATTAATTTTTGAGCTTTTTGATCTGAAAGATAAGTTTGACGAAATTCGTCAACGCTGGCTAAGGTTTGAGCCAAGGTTAAGCCGAAAGGGATCATTTTAGCAATCCGGTCGCAGTAAATATAAGGATAGTTTAGAGCCCTTCCTACGTCTCTGACCACTGCCCGGGAAGCCATAGTTCCGAAAGTAATGATCTGGGCCACTCTCTCTTGGCCGTATTTCTGGGCGACATAATCAATTACCTCGTCTCTCCTACGATCGGTGAAGTCTAAATCAATATCGGGCAGAGAAGCGCCTCGTCCAGGATTTAAAAACCTTTCAAATAAAAGGTTATATTTTAACGGATCAACGTTGGTGATATTCAGAATATAAGCGATGATCGATCCTGCGACCGAACCTCGGCCCGGCCCAACAACAATCCGCTTTCCTTTTGCCCAATTGACAAAATCCTGAACAATTAAGAAATAAGGAGCAAAGCCAGTTTGTCTGATTACTCCTAATTCGAAATTCAATCTGTCCAGAACCTCTTTACTCGGTTTTTTGCCATATCGTTTCTTCACACCCTCATAGCAAAGTTCTTCTAAATATTCATCGGCTGATTTTCCGTTCGGCGTTTCAAAATGAGGAAGCTTGATCTTCCCTAACTCAAATTGAAAATTACAGAGTTTAGCGATTTTTTGAGTGTTTTCAATCGCCTCCGGAGTTTCTTTAAAAAATTCTGCCATTTGCTCTGGACTTCTTATTGAGAAGTCATCTTTTTTCATGGTTAATCTTTCTGGGTCATTTGGGTCAGCTCCCGTGTTAATCAGCATTAAGATATCCTGGGCTTCAGCGTCTTCCGGCTTTAGATAATGGGCATCGCAAGTAGCCACCAGAGGAATGCCGGTTTTTTTGGAAATAGAAATTAGAACTTCGTTAACCTTTTTTTGCTCAGGAATATTGGGATGATGCTCCAGCTCTAAATAAAAATTATTCTTGCCAAAAAATTTTTGGTATTTTAGAGCTAAATCAGTAGCTTCTTTTGTTTTTTTCGCCAGAATTAACTGGGGAATTTTTCCCTGGAGACAGGCAGATAAACCGATTAGGCCTTCGGAGCATTGAGCCAACAGTTCTTCATCAATTCTAGGCTTGTAATAGAAACCCGTGAGATAGGACTTGGTAATTAGTTTGACTAAATTCTTATAACCCTGCTCATTTTTTACCAAAAGCACTAAATGATACCTTTTGTCGTCAATATTCGGTCTTTCCTGAGTCATCTTTTCAAAAGCCAGATACATTTCAGCGCCTATAATAGGCCTAAGACCTCTTTCTTTAGCTTTCTTATAAAATTCCACTGCACCGTAAATATTGCCGTGGTCGGTTATAGCTAAAGAATCCATGCCTAATTTCTGAACATGGTCTAAAATCTCGTCAATTTTAGGTAGACCATCAAGTAGGGAATAGTGAGAATGGAGATGTAGATGAGTAAATTTCATGAATTAGTGTATTTTACTTTTTTCTAAACGCTAAGTCAAACACCGAACTCTGTCAAACAGGGTGAAGCAGAAAATTAGGCGAAACTTTAACGACCTGATACAATAAATAAATGAAACTCCCCAGTTTAAGAGAGGAAAAAAAGCTTTGGAAGAAAGGATACAAGAGGGTGGCTTGTCTGGACGAGGCAGGCAGAGGACCTTTGGCCGGGCCGGTAGTAGCCTCAGCTTGCATGGTCGTAGATTGCAAATTAAAGATCGGAGGTTTTAAGGATTTGAAGGACTCTAAAAAGCTCTCCCGGAGGCAACGAGAGAAATTTTATGAAATTATAACCAAAAACAGAAATATTGAGTGGAGGATAGGTAGAGTTTCAGAAAAGGTAATTGATAAAATCAATATCTTGGAGGCAAGCAAATTAGCGATGAGGAGAGCTATAGCCAAGCTGGGGAAAAAACCCGATTTTTTAATCCTGGACGGGAAAATGAAGTTAGATTTACCAGTTCCTCAAAAATCAATTGTCAAAGCAGATGAAAAAGTTTTTTCCTGTGCGGTAGCTTCAATTTTAGCCAAAGTCAGCCGAGATAGGATAATGGAAAGAAGCCACAAAAAATATCCTTGCTACGTCCTTAATAAACATAAAGGTTATCCGACAAAACTGCATTTGAGAATGTTAAATAAATACGGTCCCTCTAAGATTCACCGAAAGTCATTTGGGCCGGTCAGGACTTGTAAAACAAAAAGAACTGTAGTAATATAAATTTCAGCTAAGATACCCCAAGTTTATATAACTCAATTCAAGGAGGGGTTGGGAGAAACTACAGGTTCTTCCCGTATAGCAAAAGAGGCTTTCGCCGGAGGTGAAAACGTTAGAAACCGAGGGTTTCTAAAGGGCGAATGAGCATATTGTTCGCGAGCGACTAATTTTGTCTTACCACTATGGCTTTACCAAAGTGGAGAAAAACGAAAGGAAGAAGGAACCAGAGAAGAGCCCATATTTTTCTTGAGAAACCGAATTTATCCAAATGTCCCAAGTGTGGCCATTTTGTTTTGCCTCACACCGTTTGTCAAAATTGCGGCTATTACAAAGGAAGAGAGGTGATTGATGTTTTAAAAGAGTTGACCAAAAAAGAAAGGAAACAGAGAGAAAGAGAGATGAAGACCAAAGAGAAAGAAGAAAAAAAGGAAAAGCCATTAACTATGGAAGAATTATCTAAGAAATAATATGTCGAGTAGGCACTTATCAAGAAGTATTGCTATGCAAAGCTTATATGAGTGGGATTTTTCCGGGAAAAAACTGGACTTGACTAAAGCGGTTGAAAAGAATCTTAAGGAATTCGGTCCGGGTCTGGAGGACCCGAGCCTCACCTGGGAATTGGTAACCGGAGTGGTTCAGCAGCTCAAAGAGATTGACAAGATTATTGAAAAGGCGGCTCCCGAGTGGCCCATAGATCAGATTAGTATCATTGACAGAAATGTCTTGAGGATTGGTTTGTACGAACTATTATATTCTGATAAAGCCGCTGTTCCACCGAAAGTAGCCATTAATGAAGCCATTGAGCTGGCTAAATCATTCGGCGGCGAAAGCTCGGGTAAGTTTATCAATGGAGTTTTAGGCACAGTGTTTAAGGAAGTAGACAAACCCGATGCTAATATACAAATGAATACTAAAGATATTAATAAAAAATAAATTCGTATAATTAGTATCAATTTGTATATTGGTATCGATTTTTGTGAAAGATTTCTCACTTTTTGAAAAAAAATTAGGTATAAAATTTAAAAATAAAGATTTATTAATTCAGGCCTTTTGCCACCGTTCTTATATAAACGAAAACCCTGATTTTTATTTGTCCCATAACGAGAGGTTGGAGTTTTTAGGTGATGCAGTTTTGGAATTATTGGTCACGGAATATCTCTATAAAAAATATCCTAAAAAATCAGAGGGCGAACTGACCAACTGGCGGGCGTCTTTAGTTAATGCTAAGATGTTGGCTGAAGTCGCTAAAAATTTGGGTTTTAACGATTTCCTTTTATTGTCTCGGGGGGAAAACAAAGAATTAGGTAAGGCCCGTCAATACATTTTGGCCAATACTTTTGAGGCCTTTATTGGTGCTACGTATCTTGACCAAGGAATTGATGTTTGTCAGAAATTTATCGAAAGGAACCTGATTAAAGAATTATCCCGAATCATCGAGAAGGGTCTTTTCAAGGATGCCAAGTCTCATTTCCAAGAAGAAGCCCAGGAGAGAGCAGGTATTACCCCTACCTATAGGGTTCTGGAAGAGTGGGGTCCGGATCATGCCAAGCACTTTATTATCGGAGTTTTTCTTGATAAAACATTAATAGCCAGGGGTGAAGGATCTTCCAAGCAGGAAGCCGAGCTGGAAGCCGCCCAAAACGCTTTGGAAACTCAAAGTTGGTAGCAAAATATGCTTGTAATAAGATTATTTCGTACCGGTAAAAAAAATCAGCCTTTTTTTAAGGTTGTCGTTACTGATAAAAGAAAATCTTCAACCAGAGGCCGTTTTGTCGAAGAAGTTGGGTTTTTGAATCCTTTAAAAAAAGAAAAAGCCTTAAAACAAGAAAGAATTAAATACTGGCTGTCGGTTGGAGCAAAACCTTCAGCCACGATTCACAATTTATTAATTTCCGAAAAAATTATTGAGGGGAAGAAAATTGATGTTCATAAAAAGAAGAAAGAAAAGAAAGAAAAACCGGCAGAAGAGAAACCAGCTGAGGAAATCAAACCAAAAGCAGAAGAGAAAGGACTCAAGGAAGAACCTCCAAAAGAGGAAAAACCGCTCAAAGAAAAACCCAGTGAAGAAACCGAGGAAGTAAAACCGAAAGCGGAGGAAAAACCTACCGAGGAAAAAAATACTGAAGAGACAAAACCAAAAGCAGAAGAAAAGCCTGCCGAAGAAAAACCTACTGAGGAAGTAAAGCCAAAAGTAGAAAAGGAACCAGTTGAGAAAGCTGAATCAAAAATAGAGAAAAAGCCAGGAGAGAATAAAGAAAAAGTTCAAGAAAAGCCAAAAACTGAATAAAATAACTATTTAATTAAATAGCCGCCGAATCTCAAAATGGATGAGATAGGGCGGCTATTCTTCATTTAGGCAGAATTGCCTTTAATGCGTGTTCCAACACTGGCGTGCAGGGATAATAACGCTGTGAATCAGCCGGAGCACCTCTACCTGATTTGAAACTCGTACTTGCTCCGCAGATTTTTAGAACAGCATCTCCCTGCTTAAGTGTTTTTATCCGCTCAAGGGGGAAGACCACGATTTCCTGATTAAGCGGTCCGGTTTTGGTATCCTCGCAATCGAAGAATATTACCTCCGAGCCCGGTGGCAGATTGACCTGGATTATCTTCAGAAGGTCAATTCCTCGTGTTTTGGGATCGAGACAGATAATACCTTGATGGCGGGATATGCGTTTACCATGGACGATCTCTATCTTTTGTTCCTCAGTCTCGAAAAATTCAGCTTTCACATAAAATGGTGCCTTTCCTACCTTAACCCACTTGAATTTCCTGGCTCGGGTCAATTGTTTTTCAAAAACACCCCAGGCTATCTCTTCAAAAGCAGGCTCAAGAGACAGGATTGCCAACTGATTGCCGACCACTATAGCAGTCTCTTCAGTTCCTTCCCGGATTGCTAAAAAGGTAGGGTTAAAGAATTCTTCGAATGATGAAGATAGGCCAGATGTTAGCGTGAGATGGCCACCAAAAGATGGTGCGTTACTCTTTCGTAGAGCAAGGGCTAAAGATTTCTGGCTCGCCTGTTGGTAGACAATCAGAGCCCCGCCAGCTGCCCAACGCCACAAATCCTTTTGGGCAAATTCACCATTGGGATCGGAAATTATCTTCCGGTCCGCCGCCGAGATGAAGATTAGAGGATCGTCCTCCAGCTCTAATCGAAACCCTTCTTCAGTTTGCCTTAATGTGGCTACCGTCAAGTAGAGCTGTTTCCTTACTTGATCGCTTCTCCTAAACACAAGACACCTCCTTTTCATTTTGAAACAACAGCAGGCTCACTATGAGCTTTAAATCTGTTGCTTCTGTCAAACGGTCAAACTGGTCTTCTCCCTTTCATTATTTTATAAAGGTTCAAAATAACCCCTTAAGTTAAGGGATTTATAATCATATAATAATATATCGTTTTTGTCAATGTGCTCTTGACAAAATTGAGATATATGCTATAATAGAGGTATTAAAGGAGAGAGTAAATTTCAATATTAGATATTTGACCGCGGGCGACTCTCTCCTTGGAGAGTCGCCCGTTTATTTGAAAGAACCTTGAGAAGTGGATATCGCAAGGCTCAGCGAAAGATGGGAATCTTCGCGGAAACGCGACTCCGGCAACTGCTCGGAGGAGTCCCTAAAAATATTTCCGTAATAAAGCGCGCAATGAGTGACCTGCTGCTCGAGAGCAGAGCTCGCGGGCAGAGGTCAGTCATGAATATATAAAAGGAGGGAAAGGTAAAGATGTTTTATTGTAGAGATCGGAGTGGTTGTCTTCATTTCGGGGCTACAGCTGCAGAGGCATCACAAAAGGCCGCCGAGGCTAACCGTGAAATACGGTAGGCGGCTCAGAGCGAGAGAAGGGAATATCTGTAGGAGTTTCACCGTCCCTTCAGAAATTCCCCGATCTCTCAAGCTCAAGATTAAATAATCGTGAGTTTAAGAGATTAAGCAGTTCTTTGAAAAATCCTACTGGGCAATTTGTTTATCAAATATAAATTGGTAGATAGATTGCCCAGCAGGGCGCTCTGCTTTCTTGGCGGGTGGCAGAGGAGAAAAATGAGAATATACGATGGTAGCGTAGTAGATATAGATGTTTTTGAAGGCGATATACTGGTTGGGCATGTATTGGGGCGCACTGGGTACTTTCATTGTCCTTTTTGTGGGGAGATACAGCATTTTAAGCCGCTTTCAAATTCCAAATGTGGCCAGTGCGGTGCCAAGTATAAGCAATCCGTAGTAAATAAAGAGTGGTATTGGGAGCGCAATGTTCAAGGTGAAGTGAATTCTTTAAAAGAAAAACTTCGTAAAAGAAATCGCAAGGTTCGCAGCTTGCGGCGGGAGCTCGCAAGAGAAGCTAAAAGTTCCTAATTTGCGGCGAGCGCTCCGCAATAAAAGCTAAAAGCGTTCAGGCGACATATCGCCACCCGCCACGGCCGAAAATTCGGCTTAGCCAATTCAGCCGGAACAGAGAGAAATAAAGGGAGGTTGGATTTTCACTCAATTCCAATCAACCTCTCTTTCAGAGATTATTAAATTTTTAGCAGTTTCTGAAAGGGAAATCAGTTCTTTGAGAAAAATTTAATATGGAAACCTTCATAGCGGCGGAATGTCCTTCTTCGATAAGAAATTAATAAGTTCTTTTTAACAATCCGGAGGAGGACAGCTCGCCACTATGAAGTGGCAGAAAATAAAAAAGTAAAGGGGGGACACGATGTCTGTATTAGGTAAGATACTTGGTGAGATTAAGGCTAAAAAGATTGGGGACGGATTCTACTCGTTTCAACTTAATCAGCCTCCAGAATTGGCTGAAAAAGTACACGGGATAGGAGCTCGTATCAAAGCGGGCGAGAAGATAACCCCTCCCAATAAGAAATTGTTGGGTTTATGGTATGCGTGTCCGCAGTGTGGTCGGCGCGTGAAGAAGCAGGCCTTCCGCCAGGTAATGATAACAGTAGGCGGCGTGACTACGTTTGCATACTACGAATGTGCCTGCGGCTGGCAATATGCTACGACGACCAGGATGTGGTCAATGTTTTCAGGGGTTCTTCCGCGTCCCTATCCATGGTAGTATCTTTTCTATTGATCTCTCCAAGTCTCCAGGCCGATCGGAGAAGAAGGAAGCTAGACATAATATCGGCTGAAAGTCTAGCTTCCGCCCAAATTTCTTGAGGCCAGAAGCGCTTCCCTGGTAGATGAAATCTCTCTCCTTAGCTTCTATTTGTTTAGGAGCGATCTCTTCCAGGGGAGCACTTCTGATCTTAATCCTTATAATAAAGAACTTGACAAATTATCAATAATTAATAAAATATAAATCAGTAGCTACTATCAGATTCTCCCGATGTGTTGTTTGAGAGAATCATTTATCCTGTTAAATACTTGCAAAGCAAATTTAACAGGGCGAGAGGTCGGCGCTACTAGAAAGATTTTATTAAGAGTAATTGATTGCTGAGTCTCGCAAGGCGAGACAAGGCGGGAGATGAGACGAAGTCTCAGCGACCAAATTCAGAAAGAAATATGGTAAAAGAATCTAGCGATCAGGAATTCCTTGAATACCTGATTAAGGCCTTGGTTGATCACCCGGAAGATGTCAAAATCGACCGCAAGGTTGACGAAATGGGAGTCTTACTTTCTTTGAAAGTAAACCCTGAAGACATGGGTCAGATCATCGGCAAGGCTGGATCCACAGCCAGAGCTATCAGATCTTTGGTTCGCATTGTTGGTCTTAAAAATCACGCCAGAGTGAATTTAAAGATCGAAGAACCAGAAGGTGGCAGACCGGCTCGCGGAAGAAGAAGCGCTCCGACAGGAGGAGAAAGTCTGGAAGAACTCAAATTGTAAACTAAACGTTTACACGAAACAAAAACAGTGCTATTATTAACTAGCCTGTTTTTGTTTGGTCGTTGAATACCTCGTATTCATCTGTCCGCCTCGTCCATACGGGCTTAGCCCATGTTGAGATTCGACATTATCACGATTTTTCCTAAAATCTTTAGCTCTTTTCTGAAAGAGGGCTTGATTGCTCGAGCACAAAAAAAGAAATTAATTAAAGTTAACATTCATAATTTAAGAAAATGGACGACCGACCGACACAAAACCGTGGATGACCGGCCCTATGGCGGCGGACTGGGAATGGTTTTGAAAATTGAGCCGATTTTTAAAGCTGTAAAAGAATTGAAAAAAATCACCAACCGGCGGACAAAGATAATTTTATTTACGCCGCGAGGAAAAAAGTTTAATCAGAAGGCAGCCTATCAGTTGTCAAAGTTAAATCAAATTATAATGATTTGCGGCAGGTACGAAGGAGTAGACGAAAGAGTAGCAAAGCACATTGCCGATATGGAGTTATCAATTGGCGACTATGATTTAATGGGCGGAGACCTGGCCGGGCAAGTGGTAATAGAAACGGTAGCTAGGTTAATCCCCGGCGTTTTAGGGAAAAGGGAATTGTTAAAGGAGAGAATTACCAAAGAAAGGGGATTTATTGAATATCCTCAATATACCCGTCCTGAGATTTTTTCACCTAAAAAAGGAGTTTATTGGAAAGTACCCAAAGTTTTAATTTCCGGTCACCACAAAAGAATTACTCAATGGCGTCAAAAGCACGGAAAACATATTGGCAGTTAACTAAACTTATGGTAAGCTAGACAAATTGGGTAGGTTCCTGAGCGGTCAAAGGGGCGTGGCTGTAAACCACGTGGCTTCTAGCCTTCGGGGGTTCGAATCCCTCCCTGCCCACTGCCGGAGTAGTTTAGTGGTAAAACACTTCTTTGGTAAAGAAGAGAGCACGAGTCCGATTCTCGTCTCCGGCTTATGGCAGTTAAGAGAAAACCGTTTGTTAATCTTCAGTGTTCGGAATGTAAAAGGATAAATTATCATAAACGCAAATCAAGACAAAAGAGTGGCGAGCGGAAATTAGAATTGAAAAAATTCTGCAAGTGGTGCAAAAAGTATACAGTCCACAAAGAAGTCAAGAGATAAGAAATGGGGGACGTAGGCTAATGGTAAACTCCTTCTCTCCAAAAGAAGGGTTCTAGGTTCGAATCCTGGCGTCCCCGCCCCGCAAATTATGAAGATTCTTAAATCAAAATTTTTCTTGACTCTCCCCATAGCTCTGTTTTCTTTAGAAATTTATATCGGAATACTTCTCGGTTATTTTTTTAGTAAATACTTCTCAGCCAAAGAAGTGGGCCAAAAAAACCGCTGGTGGAAATCATTAGTTTTTAGCATTGGTAGCTACCGATTACATCTCCATCATTGGTTATATAGTTTAGCCATACTAATTTCAGGCCTATCTTATAACTTTCTTCCTTTTCCCCAGCTTTCTCTCGGTGTTTTGGGAGGAATGGTTTTCCATGGGATTTACTCTTATCGCGACTGGTATAAGATTGTTACTAGACATAAAGAATGATTTAGCCTAGAGTCTATTTCTGGATCCGCCGCCTCGCAAAGAAGGCGGTTTTTTTGCTCGTGCTAAGCTTGCCGAAGCGTTTACACTGAGCTTGTCGAGGTGGTAGAATGAGAGAGAATGTCATTAATTGACTCTCTAATTCGAGAAGACTGGCTGAGGACGCCGAGAATAATTGAAGCCTTTAAAGAGATAAAAAGAGCGGATTTTCTGCCAGACAATATGAAAAATTTAGCTGAACTGAATGAAGCTCTGTCCATAGGCTATGGTCAGACAATTTCTCAGCCCCTGGTAGTAGCTTTTATGTTAGAACAGCTTCAGCCTCAACCGGGAGATAAAATTTTAGATATTGGTTCTGGTTCGGGCTGGACGGTAGCTCTTTTGGCAGGTATTGTTAAATCAAAAGGAAAAGTTATCGCTATAGAGATAATTCCGGAACTAAAAGAATTTGGCGAAAAGAATACGAGAGAATACAATTTCGTAGAGAAGGGGGTTGCTAGGTTCATCTGTACTGATGGATCAAAGGGATATGAGAGAGAAGCTCCTTTTGACAAAATCTTAGCTTCGGCTTCGGCCGGAAAACTCCCCCTTAGCTGGAAAGAACAATTAAAAATAGGAGGCAGAATTGTCACACCCATAGGCAGTTCTATCTGGCTTTTTATAAAAAAATCAGAGAAAGAATTTCAAGAAATAGAATATCCGGGTTTTGTCTTTGTGCCATTGATCGAAGGCCACTAATAACAATGAAAAAAATTATTATTCCAATTTTAATCCTGCTGCTATTAGGCGGTTTTTTTCTCGTTTATATCTGGCAATCTATTTATCTGCCCAAAAGCTTCTCTCCAGAAGAAGTAATTTTCTCTGTTAAAAACGGGGAGGGTTCGAAAGAGATCTCCGTTAATTTAGAAAGGGCAGGTTTAATTAAGTGGGGGCCAGCCCTCCGGCTTTATGTTCAGTTCAAAGAGGTTGCCGGAAAACTCCAGGCGGGCAGCTACCGACTTTCGCCCTCAATGACTATTCCCGAAATAGTGAATAAATTTGTTAATGGTGACGTGGCGAATGAGAAGATTACCTTTCCCGAAGGTTTTAACTTAAAAAAAATTAAAAAAAGTTTTGAAGATTCAGAGTTTTTAAAAACAGTTGATCTTGGAGAATTTAAAATAATTGATTTTAAAGAAGAATTTGATTTTTTAAGCGATACCCCCAATGAAGCATCACTGGAAGGCTTTTTGTTCCCCGATACTTATTTTTTTGAACCCCCTATGCAAGAAGAAGAAGTTGCCAGAATATTTTTAAATAATTTCGGTGAAAAAATTTCTCCCTATCAAGATGAGATTTCCGCTAAAGAATTAACGCTTTTTGATATAGTAACCATGGCTTCATTGATTGAAAAAGAGGTTCAGACAAAAGAAGATAAAGAACTCGTCTCCGGAATTTTTTGGAAAAGAATCGAATTGGGAAAGCCGCTGGAAAGCTGCGCGACCATTGCTTATATCAAAGGAGTTGACCAATGGCTTTATTCTTTTGACGACACCCGAATCGAATCTCCTTATAATACTTATTTACATGCCGGTTTGCCGCCCGGCCCAATCTGTAATCCTGGCCTTGAAAGCATTTTAGCTGCGTTATATCCTAAGGATAGCGACTACTGGTATTATTTATCTACACCTGAAGGAGAAACAATTTTTAGCAAAACATTTGAGGAACACAGTCTTGCTAAAGAGAAATATCTGAAATAACTTATTATTTTTAGAAAAAATTTTTGTATAACAATAAAATAATAAAAAGTGTAATTATTAATAAAATATAATTAATAAAAAAATATGAACAAAAAAATTGATACAAGAATAGCTATCAGTCTTCTAGTGATCGTGACAGCTCTTGCGTTATTACTAATTTTAACTTGCCGACTTGTTACCTTTCCTGCTGTTGAAATAATTTTGAGACCGTTAGTTTCTCATCCAGCTTCTGAATTGGAAGTAGAGAAGTTTTCTTCGGAAGATGATTTCAAGGCCTATTTATTGGAAGCAGAATTAGGATATTCGGCTGCTTTATCTCTAGGAGGAGCAAGGGCCACCGCGATGGCCGAAGCTCCTGGGACCATAGAGCTTTCTTCTCCTCTTGCAGCAGACGGTAAAGGAGGAGGAGAGCCAGAAAGAGTTTCCGAGACAAATGTTCAGGTTGCAGGGATTGACGAACCAGATATTGTTAAGACCGATGGAAAAGAAATTTATTTTTCTCCTCAGAGAGGTTATTACTGGAGTGGTCCTTGGCTAGAAGAAATAGCGGTTCCTAGAATGATCGGCCAAACTAAGATTATAAAAGCTTTTCCGCCAACTGATTTGGCCTTGGAAAATAAAATCGAAAAAAGCGGCGACTTGCTCTTGAGTAAAAACATTTTAGTTGTTTTTTCTGGTGATTCGATTTTCGGTTATGATGTTTCCAATCCTAAATCTCCTCAGGAAAAATGGAAAGTGGATTTTGAAGAAAAAAGTTATCTGGCCGGAGCCAGGCTCTACCAGGATAAAGTATATCTGATTACCAAGACCTCAATTAATCAATATAATCCCTGCCCCATTCGTCCCTTGAGTATCGGAGGGGTCACTTTAGAGATTAAATGCACAGACGTTTATCATCCTCGTGTAAAGATTCCGGTAGATATAACCTACAGCGCCATGATTTTAGATCCCAGTTCTGGAGAAATCGAAAATACTGTTTCTTTTGTTGGCGCCTCTGGCTCGTCTATAGTTTATATGTCAGAAGACTTCCTCTACCTTGCTTATTATTATCATGAAGGCCTTTTTAAATTTATTTCTGATTTTCTTCAGGAAAAATGCCAGGATTTATTCCCAGCTTGGCTGATTGAAGAAATAAAGAAATTAGAAGATTATGACATAAGCGATATAGCTAAAATGACGGAGTTCGAGGTTATTTTTGAGCAATATAAAAACTCTTTGAGTAGAGATGATGAGTTGAAATTGGAAAACGAACTTGAAAATAGGATAGAGGATTACTACCAGTCGCACAAAAGAGAACTTGAAAAGACCGGCATAGTAAAAATAGAATTAGAAAAATTTGAAGTAGAAGCAACCGGTAACGTTCCCGGTCAACCACTAAATCAATTCTCCTTAGACGAGTATAATGGTTATCTTAGGATAGCCACAACCATTGGCCAAATGACCGGAGAAAGCGCCAATGACGTTTATGTTCTAGATAAAAATTTGATGACAACAGGCCAGGTTTTGGATCTTGGCTTAACTGAAAGTATTTACTCGGTTAGATTTATCCAGGATAAAGGTTATATTGTAACCTTCAGACAAATTGATCCCTTTTATGTCTTGGATTTATCTGATCCTGAAAACCCGGCGCTAAAGGGCGAGCTGAAGATTCCAGGATATTCTTCTTATCTGCATCCCGTAACCAAAGATAAAATCTTAGGCATCGGTAGGGAGGAATCAAAAGTAAAAGTATCACTGTTCGACGTCGTAGACCCGGAAGAACCCTCCGAAGTGGCAAAATATACCCTGCAAGAATACTGGTCAGATATATTAAATACCCACCACGCTTTCTTATTAGATAGTGAGCATCAAATCTTTTTCTTACCCGGAAGCAGGGGCGGTTACGTCTTTTCTTATAAAGATGACAAGTTAGAAATGGTAAAGGCGGTGAGCGATATTTCAGCAAAGAGAGCAATTTATATAAACGACTATCTCTATATAATCGGAGATAACAAAATCAGTGTCTTGAACGAGATAAACTGGGAGAAGGTAAAAGAGTTAGATTTAGAATTTCAATTAATGTGAAAAAGATTTTACTTTTCGGGGGTATATTTGTTATAATAATAGGAGGATTTTTACTTTACCAGACCTTGAGTAACCATCAGGGATTTCCGAAAGAGGAAGAAATAGCCCAGGAGTCAGATGAGGGGATTCCTGAAGAATCTACAACTACTATGGAAGCCTCAGAAGAAAAAACAATAGCTGTGATCATTGCTTTTCGGTCTTTTCGGGATGCCGAATATTTTGTACCGAAAGAAGTTTTGGAGACAGCCGGAGCTAAGATAACGACCGTCAGCAACCAAACGGGAACAGCTATTGGCGCTGACGGAGGAGAGACTGAAGTTGATTTACTACTTTCTGAATTAAAGGTGGCTGATTTCGATGCAGTAGTTTTTATTGGTGGACCAAGAGCTTTGGAATATCTAGATAACCAAGAATCCTATAAGGTAGCCCAAGAAACAATCGGTCAAGGTAAAATATTGGCAGCTATTTGTATTGCTCCAGCTATTTTGGCAAATGCCGGAGTTTTGGAAGGTAAGCGAGCAACCGTCTGGACTAGCGCTATGGATAAATCAGCCGTAAAAATTTTGGAAGATAATGGAGCAATTTACGAAGATAAGCCGGTAGTAACTGAC
>Ga0209427_10000930_pt1 | contig 32809 bp, 26 predicted proteins | sample DeeMarSWOR136_30_FD_187465 | JGI IMG/M metagenome (GOLD analysis project Ga0209427, IMG submission 187465) | Marine sediment microbial communities from White Oak River estuary, North Carolina - WOR-1-36_30 (SPAdes) (version 2) | ecosystem: Environmental > Aquatic > Marine > Intertidal zone >...
TATCGAATCCTATTGATACTGCTTGTATTTGATGAGCTTTTGTCGTGGAAGGAATGTTGTCGATGACCGTTTCCATAGAACTTATCTGCAGACCGTTGCTGCTCGATGTTCTTATCACTTTGCCTTTTATCTCGCCGTTATCCGTATAGAGCATCGAAACGAAAAGGTCATTTGTTTTAGGTTCGACACAGATACCGGTAGCACCACTCTCGCCGCTGTCGGGAAACTGATGGTCAGGCTGATAGTTCAATAGATTATTTGCGTAGGTTTGTACTGTCCAGTCATTGGTTATAACTTTGATTTGTCCATATAGCTCTGTTACATATAGGAGGGGTGCCTTGGGGGCTTCGCTGGGGTTCGGCACAAAGGCCAGATTGACAGGCAGGTCTAGCCCTGTTGCTACTACCTCAATTTCAAAACCGGGGAATACCCACCAACTCTCTCGATTGCCCATGTTAATCAACCTCCTTTAACAAGGCTTTTATAACCGCCCCTAATGTCTTTTTCACTCATATCTATTCTAACACTATATGAAATATCAAGTAATAAGTGCTTGTGTGATAAAGTGTGTATTTACCAAAATTATTATCCGAGCCTGGATGCCGGTTTTCAAAAAAGAAAAATCACCTTGGTTTCAATGTGGTTCTAATTAATGGATATAAGCTATTTCGTCTTGGTGGAGCTGGGGTGGCAATAGGTAGAACTTTTTCAGTGAGTTTCATGATTAATGATTTGATTCCTGAAACGTAGTCTTGAAAATGATACATTCAACGTATTAATATACTGACATGAGTAGCGATATAGGAAGATACTTGATGGATTGGTTATTAGAGCAAAATGACATAGGCGTGAAATATCTCGCTATGCGTGACCTATTCAAAACCGATAACGAAGAATTACTGGCGGTAAAAAAGTTAGCCCACAGCGAGGGCCCCATAGCTGTCGTCCTATCGAAAATGCAGAAAGAAGGTTACTGGAAACAACCCGGTCACGGTTACTATCCCAAGTACACGGGAACGGTTTGGTCGGTGATTTTACTAGCTCAACTCGGCGCTTCCCCAGAAGTTGACTCACGCGTGGCCACCGCCTGCTCTTATGTCCTAGAGCATAACCTGACGAAAGACGGCCATTTTACGACTAATGGCCTACCCTCCGGGACGGTCGATTGTGTGCAGGGCAATCTCTGCGCTTCTCTACTCGATCTTGGATGTAAAGACGAGCGGTTGGACAAAGCCTTTGAGTGGATGGCTAGGAGCGTTACCGGAGAAGGTGTAGCTCCCATGACAGACAAAACGGCTCCGATGCGTTACTACGCCGGTAAAATCGGTCCTAACTTCCTCTGCGGTGCCAATAACAAATTACCCTGTGCTTGGGGAGCCGTGAAAGTAATGTTGGCTTTCGGTAAATTGCCGAAGGAGAAGAGAACGGCACTGATTAATAATGCCATAAACAACGGCATCGATTTTCTGCTCGGTAAAGACCCGGCCAATGCTGATTATCCCTGTGGGTACAGTCAGAAACCAAGCGGTAACTGGTGGAAATTCGGTTTCCCCGTATTCTATGTAACAGACTTATTACAGAATGTCGAGGCCTTGGTTAGCCTGGGTTATGGTTCTGACCCACGGCTGGCACGTGCTTTGAATATAATTCGTGAAAAGCGAGACTCCCAAGGTCGTTGGATATTGGAATACGACTACAATGGGAAGACATGGGTGGACTTTGGTGCTAAAAAGCAACCGAGTAAGTGGGTAACGCTACGAGCACTACGTGTATTAAAAGCCTTAGAATAAAAGTGGAGCTGAGGTATCAATAGGTAGAACTTTCAGCTTGAACTTCAGACTTATTGACTAGATGATTTGAACAACATAGGCGATTGTGCATGACTGCGAGGAACTCTGTAGAAACACATTCAACTGTTTGTCATGAAGTGATATGTTAGTACCAGAATATAATTATTTTAGATATATACTCAATAGTGTGTAGTCGCCGTCGAGGCGATCAGGTACGAAACGCAATTTCCAGCCCTTCCACTGTGACTGGCTCCAGATGAACGGTTTGCCACTTATGTAGGGTGTGCCGAATTTCATCCAGAAGGCTTTCACCGATGAAGAGGTATCAAGCACTCCCTTCAGGTCAGATACGTCCTTTATCATGGAAACAGAAACGGATTTAGCGTCGATAGAACCGTCAGGCACCGTCTTTGGTTTGGGCGTCTCACCGTAGCCCAGGTCCCAGCGCCCGAAGATGGAGAGCGGGTTGGCTGGATCGGTATAGGTGATGAGCGCTTTGGCGGATTCGATATCGGTTACTGAGTTGATCTGCTCGAGGAATTGCTGCTTGCGTGCAGGGCGAGTATCCTGCGCTTTCAGGTCATCGCGGATCTGATAGGAGGCGGGATAGTTGATTCCGAGCAGGTAGTGAGGCTGCACTAGCTCACTGTCGTATTCTTTGTTCAGCCCTTCGGGCTTACTGCGGATTGTAATTTCACCACTGGCATCGGATTTAAAGAAGACGAAGTTCTTATATGACATCTCCACTAGGCCGATTTCCTTTGTCTTTGCATCGATGATCATGTAGCCGTTCATATATGTGCCTGATGGTTCTAGCGAAACATAATGAAAGAACTGGTCGATTGACTCCGAAAATTGCTCCGCCAGTGCAGCTCGCCAGAACATCCAAAGAGCAGTTACCTTTGGCTCGCTATAGGTCGCACTGTGTGTCGTCTCGTTAAAGATGATGCCCTTTTTATTGTAGCCGAAATCCGTGTTTGAGCTAAGGGAGCCCGGCGCCACAGTGTTTACCGTCATGAAATCACCGTTTATCCAAAGCGTCAGAGCCTGGCTCTGGGATAGATAGCTATACCACGAATTATGTGACAGGAAAATATCGTCTTGTGTCCTCCTGGCAAAGGCGGAGCACTTGCCCGGTCTGTTGGCATCTGCCGGTGGGGCATCATCTGGCAGGATGTCAAAAATATCGCCGACCGAGTTTATGAAGTAGATGTCCATGAAGGTCACCGACGACGTTTCATAGCCTGTTGTCATCTCCCGGTCGAAAAAGCTGGGGCACCACTGCTCGTTAAAATTTAAAGGTTCCGGCTCCTGCCTTGCCGCGCCGTGATAAATACCGATAAGTCGATACATCAGCCTTCGTAATTTCCTCCCCACATCTGTATTTTCATATCTGCGAATGTAATCGAGGGTATACTCCCAGTTTATCTTCAATGTTCTTTGTGCTATTGCCAGCTCATCCTGAGACGGTGGGATTTGTTTTGGATAATAGTGTGATGGACTGATTAAGAAGGCGGTGTCCCACTGGTTATCACGCGCAGCGACTATCTGCTCTCCCTGCAATTTACCCTGGATAAATCCTGCTTCATACTCCGCTTTGTACACATTCGGGTCGTTGGATACGATGCATGTATTGTAGATGTTGTTTATCTTCTCTATAACACCTTGAGTGTCACTGTCAAGACAGTAGCGTTTGAGATGTGGTGTGCAGTCGGTATAGCAGGATATCGGTAATAATACGGCTACCAATAAGGCGGCCATAATAAGCTTTATTCGCATACAAGCTTTATAATACCATTTTATGTTTCTCTGCTTCTACAGTTGGCTTTCATATTGGAGACACCTACATATAGCTCATAGCCAGATCACACGTTCCATTGAGTGGTGGAGCTGAGGTATCAATAGGTGGAACTTTCAGTTTGAACTTCAGACTCAATGACTAGATGAATTGAACAATACAGGCCAATGTTACCTGCACACTTCGGACTTCTGTTGCATATAGTGGTTAGTTAATGATGTAAATTCTCCTAAAATCATTGTTTCTGAATAACACTAGGCATTTCTATCTGGTAACTATGGCCTCAATATATCCATAATGTTACTTCCTAGAATACGCTCTTTTTCAGTACTAGCAATATTCAATCTATCGACTCTTGCTATGTTGTTTTTTAAAGAGTCTGGATCCCAGGGAGTATCGGAGCCTAATATAACACGATCTGCGCCCAAATTGTCGATTGCATATTTTAACCTGTTCTCACTTATGTAGGAAAACGGAGAAATTTCGCAATGAATGTTATTCATACATTTGACCTGCTTGGCGACGACTTCTAAACCAATCAGATGAAGCAATATAAAATTTGTTCCAGTATAGTTCTTTGCCACAGTCAATAGTTTTACGGCTTCTCTATTTGACCACAGGTGAATAGATAGTGGGAGTCGCTTTTCTCCACAGAACTTGGCTATATTATTGATCTCAACTCCGTCAATCTTAAATGGTGTACATACCTGGTGCAGCTTAATCCCCTTGAAATGCCATTTTGTAAAGTCGTTTTTCAATTTCGCCATGAAATCAGGCTTTCGTGGATCCAACCAATATATTTGAATTATTCTATCCGGATATTTTTCAGCCAAAGAGTAGACAAATTCATTGCCATCCTGTTTCTCTTCTAACAGGAAATTATAGTTGAATCTGATTCCAGGATTTATGAAATATCGTGAGTAAAGAGGGTGTTGTTTTATGGCCGATATTGGTATATTTGGAGGGGTAGGTGCACTAGTGTGACCTTTCAGTCCAGGACAAAGAGCAACTTTGTCTACCCCCAGTTTATCCAGAATCTCGGGTAATTTTCTTGTGTCTGCAAATTCACCACAGGCATGTGCGTGGGCATCAACGATCATCTCGTCCCCTGGATGATATTGTAAACATTGCAATAGCAAGAGGCAACAGAGAGTTTTATGGCCTTGATTGAGCAAAATGGACGGTTGCGATTTGACAAAACGCTAAAAGGTGCAATTGGTAACAATCTGAGTTTTTGTGAAGTGATTTTTAGGTGCAGCCACTGTTCAAGCAATTGTTCAGGGAAAGACCCTCGTGGCACTAAATATAGGAGCGCTACCTATTGAGGGTCATACTGGGCTATCTCGACAAGAAATAATATTTATCACGTGGTTAGAGTCGTGTAAAGTCACAAAATGTCTTTTCTCTAACTGAGCCGCATCTGAGCTATTTATCATTCAGTGTGAATCTCAGGTTCAGACTTGTAGAAAGCCAAGTTAGCAAGAATGCTGTGATACCTTGACCTAGTTACTCGATTTATATATCCTGATACAAACCGTTGATTTGTTTATTGCAAACACTTCTCATTTGGACGTGTGAGCCAGAAAATATGTTTTGCAGGAGGTTAATATGAGACCACTTCAATCTGATTTATCCGTATTTGATAAATTCAAGTTTGAAAAGCCACCTGTAGGTGTCAAGTTCCTGTTCACCAGACCAGAAGGAATAGAGCAAGTAGACAAGACTCTATCTTTCTGTGAAATGCTCAAAGAAGCACAGCAAAGGGGAACCCCGTTTTACTTCGCTAAGGAGAACGAGACTTGCCTGGGAAAAGCAGTATTGGGAATGGAGGATTTGCCCGCATTTGCTGAAAGTGGACAAATAGGAATTCAACTTGAAATCTTTCAGGAGCCGCGAGCTAACAGCAGCCTCTATCAACACCTTCCCAAATTGCCAAGGTGTATTGTTAACTATGTCGCGTTCTCTACATTAGACAAACTGACATTCGAGCCAGACCTCTTAATTATTATGGCCAATACCAGCCAGGCAGAAATTGTGCTGAGGGCAATGTGCTATTCCACCGGCGAGATACGGGAGTCTAAGACAACAGGTGTACTGGGATGTGCCTGGCTTTACATTTATCCATATCGAAGCGGCAAAGTGAATTACACACCTACCGGACTAGCCTTTGGTATGAGAGCAAAAGAGGTGTTTGAAGAGGGATGGATACTGATATCTATCCCTTATCATTGGATACCGACTATAACGCAGAACCTGCAGGAAATGAGATGGGTTCTTCCGTCATACACTGAGGGTAGGGAACAGTTTCTAGAACGGGAGCGAGCCAACATAGAGGAATTAAGACAAATATCCCAGAATCCCTAAATAAGTATAAAATTGCTAATCATCGAGGTTTCTTAATGTGGTTCAGGTGGTCGTCGGTTCAAATCCGGTTAGCCTGATAGCCAACGACTGGTGGGCCTAAGTGTACAATAGACAGAACTTTTAACCTCACCTTCACCCTTTCCAAATAACCGACGGCATCACACTTTTCAGGCTATTGTTACCTGAACTGTATGTAATGCAGTTGACCTGCCCCCAACAGTTGTATCGCTTCCTATAGTTAGAGCTGTTAGTAACACTAATGGCAAAGCCAGCCCTATTACCGAGAGGGAGTTCAAAGTAACTATATACTGTGTTATTATAACAACACTACATTATTTCCCTTGGCAAGAAATGTAAGGAGGCGATGAACGGATGATGATTGGAAATCGGGTAGCGGGATACCGCGTTTGGGCCACCATAGTAGCCATCATAGTCGTGCTGACTTTTCTCTTACCACCTTTCTATGGTTGCGGAACGAAAGGCGAGTTTCTGGTAGCACAGTTGGTTAAGGCGTCAGAAGGGGCAACCATAAGCAGCAGTGACAAAAAAATAACGCTGGAGATTCCACCAGATGCTTTGAAAAAAGATACCAGGGTAACACTGAGTGTTGTACCCGAAGAGGAATGGTCGGATGATATCCGGGAAATGGAACCACTGGGCGCTGTCTACAGGTTAGAGCCTGACGGGATAGAGTTAGACAAGCCAGCCACGCTTACCATTCGTTTGGAGCCCGATGATTTGACAGGGATGGACCTACCAGAGGGAGCCTTCCCGCTATGTATTGCATTGACTAGGAGTGATGATGGCGAATGGGATATTCTCAACAATCCTGAAACGATGGCTGATTCCGATACTGGTGAGGTGCTGGTAAGCGGAGAAGCTTCTCATTTTAGTGAGGAGGTTCTTCGGTATACGACTATTGCTGTATCTTTTGAACCAGAAGAGGTGCAAGCGAGTATATACGAAGGCTGCTGGCCAATAGTCATGCAAATACGTAATTTTGGTCGTGAAAAGGCACAAATCGGGGCTATAGAATATTACTGCAGCGGTCCGGTAGAAAAATGTATGTACGCTGATGAGCTTTCTAGTTTGGACCTGCTTCCGGGGGAAACAGAGTCTGTGGAAATGGAATTTAACTGTGGGGATGATGGCTACGGCTACTATGGTAGCAAAATGTTAGTGAAAACATCCATCTCGGCATCTATAGCAGCAGCCATTACTGGCTCCATCGACGAGGCAAAGTTCATGACTGAAAGTGACCCGCGTAGGAAATTGTTGAAAGAAGGTTATGTATGGGTCCGTGCGATGAGGGGAGCTATGTGCGAGGACCCAGTAGTTTCTGATATACCAGAACCAGCGATGGCACCTGAAAGACCAAAAGGACAGGTAGCTTGTAAGGTTACCTTCAATCCTGACCTTTTGGACTTCGGTAATGTGTGCGTCGGTACTACTAAGCAAATGAGAGTAACAGTGACTAATAATAGCAACTGTAACGTTGCCATAGCCGGATACGAATGGCCTATCCCCCCCTTCAAGATAGTTTCTACTGTGCCACAAACTCTCACTTTGGCCCCGGGCCAATCCTACGACTATAACATTCAGTTTACCCCCACTCGCACAGGACCCCACAAAGGTTTTTTTGGAATACTGGTTAGGTGTGAACCCCTCGGCCAACAGCATACAACAGAACTTTTGGAATTAAGGATTTCTGGCACTGGGGTAGCATGTGAGCAACAGGCGTCTGCAATTTCGATTGAAGGAGAGCCGAGCTGCACCCCAACAACGGCAGGTTCACAACTTGACCTCAAAATATCGGTTAGAGGTCAGGCGCCCATTGAGGAAGTAACCTATTACATAGATGGCGAGTTAGCCCGCAGCTTTGGGGATATATCAGCGACAGAGTGGCCTCCATCGCCTGGCATGATTCTCAGACGTATAACCGACCCAGGGCCTCATACTCAATGTGTCAAAGCTGTTAATGTTCTCGGGCAAGATGCTGAGCGATGCTGGGAAACTTACTGCAGCGAAGAACCCACTAGCCAACCTCTCGGTGCTTTCTGTCCTTTTTGTGGCTACCCCATTGACCAATGCATTTGCCCAAAGTGATGGCTGTTAAACCAATGCCAGAGCTGGAGCCATTTTTCAGATATCGCACAGTGAGTGGCTGAAAAAAAGTTTGAATTGGTGGAGCTGAGGTATCAATAGGTAGAACTTTCAGCTTGAACTTCAGACTCAATGACTAGATGAATTGAACAATTCGCTATCTTGTGCAATCGCATGAAATGCTGCAAGACGATGGCATTTAAGTAAAATCAAACAGACCTAAATATCGTTAACATTTTGCCTATTACTCTCTAGATTGGTTAGATGAACGTATAGAAACGCTTGTGCTTCTTGCTAGTTAATGTATAATTAGTCTACGAGTTAACACAGCTGATACCGACCTCAAAGAGCCTTGAGTAAGGAAGGTGAATATATGGTACTGGATAAATTGCTTAGCGTAGCAACGAAATCAATGTCTATGTCAGATGAAGTGTGGTTTAGACACGCAAACCCGTGGAGTGGATGGACACGCTTTGCGACCTATCCATTTCTGATTTTGGCTTTCTGGAGCCGTGATTGGTTGGGCATTTGGTTCTTAATTCCCGTTGTAATTGTATTTGTCTGGATCTGGATTAATCCTCGTGTTTTTCCGAAGCCAAAATCAACCAACAACTGGATGAGTAAGGTCGTGTTTGGGGAGAAGATCTTTACAGATCGTAAGAAAAAGCAAATACAAATTCCTAAACATCACATAACTGCAGCAAATATAATAAATGCATTTTTAGCAATTGGGCTGGTGATCTTAATTTATGGCTTAGTTGTATTAGAAATCTGGCCTACACTGTCAGGTGCAGCGATTGCTCTTCTTGGAAAAATTTGGTTTGCAGACCGTATGGTCTGGTTATATGAGGATATGAAGCATCTTCATGAATATGAGAAATTGCTATACTGAAGAGGGTAACCGGGATTTGACGCACTAGCTATTGTAATCTAAATTGCACATTATGACTTATTGTATTGGGGCCGGCTATAAGTAGCCTCTTGCTATAGAGTCAACGAGCTTCAGGTCGAATGTCGTTTCTGGCACTTTCGGTAACCTGTATTTTCCTACCCCACTTAATCTTATTCCATACCCTCTCATAGGAATAATAGAGAGCTATCAAAAAGATCTGAATGACAATTGTAATTGAGATTGTTTGTCTAATATCTCCAGTTACAACCCAGCTTAGAATGGCGGTACCGATTATGGATATGATACGGTAGACTACAGATTTTACCAGCGACCTCATTCGGGTCTCGCTAACAACTACGCTTTCAGGGTATTCCATATTTGCTATCCTTTCCAAGTATCAGTAACTAGTCATAGCTAAATTAATATAACACATTGATTTGGTTGGATGTAGCGTTTCTCAGAAAATTCAGCCGAGTGGTATCAACATTTCCAAGATATGTTAAATTGGCCTGCTTTCAGATTGCCTGCGCAATGTCAATGTAAGAAGTTCAAATCTTCTGAGTTTACTCACTGGTACAGAGGTTGGTTGATTTTCAAAAATTTCATCAGTAAGCGACAGTGAATCGTTCGCGGTTGTGTTGCGGATGCTCAAGTTCATCGAGCATGGCAACAGCATAGTCCTGCGTGGAGATTTTGCTTTCGCCGTCTTTATCCTTGAGAAGCTGATCTTTCCCCAGTCTGTAACGCCTCGTCCGCTCTCCAGGGGCAATCGTAGATGGTGGACTCAAGAATGCCCAATCAAGCTCCTTTTCTTTCTTTAGCATATAAAGTGTTTCCCTGGTTGCCAGCACTCCGCCTTTAATATCCTCCGAAAAATCCACCGTATCGATAAGCTGCACCCCAGGGGCGACTTCAAGACTCCCAGCGCCACCGACAACCAACAACCTTTTGATTCCGGACTTCTTTACCCCGCTGATAATCGCCTTGGCGCCCTTGATTTGCTCACTATAAATATCTGGACTGTCCCAGCCAGGACTGTAGGCACTTATGACCGTGTCATGACCCTTCACGAGTTCATCGACTTTGTCTTTGAGGATGTCCGCTTTCACAACCGTAAGGTGTGGGTTCCGCACAGTTATTTTCTCAGGATGACGAACAATTGCAGTTACCTGATGGCCCCGCGCCAATGCTTCGTCACGAATGAATGATCCAATATTTCCGCTTGCCCCGATGATTGCTACCCTCATAGACGTAATCCTCCCTTTACGCTTTCAAAGTCATATTCTGTCTCTAACTTGTTGCGCTTTGCACTCGTCTAGGTTTTCTTATGCTAAGTTTATTGGTATCCATTATACAATATTAGATTCTTCATCGCGTCGTTGAGCCAGATCAAAGTCTGGGAATCTCGCTCTTGATTATTACAGAGAGCAGCTATCGACTTGGATGGGCACAGCATTGAACAATAGTCAGTATTGTTCAATTTTTCACACAATTCGCCACTTTGTGGACAACAGGTAGGCTACTCTCCCAAATGCTATGATTGTTATGACAATGGAAATAGAGGGTCTACGATTGGTGGGCCATTGTGGACTCGAACCACAGACCCCGGTCTTATCAGGACCGTGCTCTAACCAACTGAGCTAATGGCCCCACATGGGAAGTATAGCTTTTGCTACAAGCGAGTGTCAAGACTATGTGCCCGCCCAGCATGTTTTCTTGACTTGCGACCCTAATGAGTTTATTATACAGGACGGCTATTTCTAGAAAGGGGACAAATAATGGCAAGAGAGATCGTTGTGAGCCCAATGCCGGGACTAATAAAAAGCGTTAATGTCGCTGTGGATGACAAGGTCAATGAAGGCGACATTTTGTGTATACTGGAGGCTATGAAGATGGAGAATCCCATAGTGGCTCCGGCGAGTGGCAAAATCAGCGAGGTGAATGTCTCCGGAGGCAAGTCCGTGAAGCTCGGGGACACGTTGCTTGTAATAGAGACTTAAGACGTTGAATAAGGTGGGAAATGGACATGAGATTGGGGGGCAAAGCCCAAATAGGCAGGTAGCGCAGGCGCGGTCACTTGACCTTTTGGGAGAGTATGATAAGTTACTCGACCTGGCGGCTTTGTGAGAGATGGGTATCTTTACTAATCAATTAGCTCGTTAAGGCCGGTGTAGCTATCGGTCTGCCGCCGAAGCTGATAGTCAAGTGAGCCTATGGTCACCTCGGCTGTAGAAAACACGGTTGCTTGGACAAGATGACCGCCCGAGCAAATATCCTGTCCCGAAAGTTGAATATGTATGTGGATGACAATCGAGTCATCTTTCAGGGCTACTGAGCCTTGGGCACAGACGATTTCCAGTGGGCCACGATAATCGATGCTGTCATATTTCCCAGGTAGGGCTTTTAAGAAGTTGAGTCGGGCATTTTCCACCGAGCCGATGATGCCGATGACTACACCAGAGACAATTTCATGCTCATGGCAATAGCTTGCTATCTCGCCAAATAATTCTTTTCCTGGTTTGACCCTGAACATATGTATCTTTTTGAACAACAGGTCACCTCCTCTCTAAATTACCTCTTTGCTTCCTTAGTTTATCATAGCTTCAGCACGGCCTTCCTCTCATTTCGTACTTTTGCTTAAATGCTTTAGCACCCGGTTGTGCTAAGTTTTTGGCCAGGTGTCTGGTTAGGTTAAACTTATTCAGACCGTATGCTATACTTATCGGCATAGGGACCGGATTGGAAGAAGCGAGGTAACGATGGCGCTGAGACTATATGAAGAACCGAAGCTGGATAATACTGTTTTAATAGCTTGTTGGCCGGGAATTGGGAATATCGGAATAATGGCGGTCGACATTCTAAGAAAGGCAGTGGGTGCAGAGGAATTAGGTGAGATAGAACCCTGGGACTTTTTCTACCCACAAAAGGTTTTAGTCAGAGATGGTGAATTGGAAGATTTACAATTCCCGAGCAACAAGTTCTATTTTAAGAAAACTGAGGAAAAAGATTTGATGTTCTTTATCGGAGAGGAACAGCCTACTGATGGAACGAGGACTTATGCTGAGGGAACAAAAGCTTACAAAATGGCTAATCTTGTTTTAGATATGGCGCTGAAGTTCGGGTGCCGGAAAGTTTATACTTCAGGAGCAGCTGTTGCTCCTATTCATCACACCACCAGGTCAAGAGTTTGGGTAGTGCCTAATAGCGAGGACTTAATGGATGAGGTAAAAAGCTACCAGAATACAGTGTTAATGTCAGATATAGAGGGTAGGGGTGGACAGGGCAAGATTACAGGATTGAATGGGCTACTGTTAGGCGTTGCCAAAAGGAGAGGCTTGGAAGCTGTCTGTGTGATGGGTGAGATACCGATTTACATTCACAATTTTCCCATTACCTACCCTAAAGGGTCGAAGTCGGTGCTTGAAGTTTTGAGCACTGCCTTAGGAATTGAAGTTCCGATGGATGAAATTAATGCTCTTGTTCAGCAAAGCGAGAGAGATATTGAGAGTGTGTATGAAAGGCTTCCTTCAGAGATAAAGGAACAACTGGATAAATTGAAATATGTGGCTTATACCAGGCCTAGTGAGCCAGGGCCTATAACGGAAGAGGACAAAAAGAAAATTCTGCAGGAAATCGACAGGCTGTTTAAAAAAGAACCTGGTGGGGACTAATTTTGAGCGAAGAGCAGTCATTTGAGCTTTTTGTTACCCCCGAACTGGAGAATTCTTCTTTGGTGGTAGCATGGGATCAAGATGCCGGAAGGGTTGGGCCAAAAGTTGCCGACTATCTGAACGAGGATCTAGAGAGCGAAGAGTTTGCCGAGATTAAGCCCGAGAGTTTTTTCTCGTTGAGCGGAGTCTCAGTAGAAGATGATATAGCGCAGTTTCCGGAAAGTAAATTCTACTGGTGTCGGGGAAAAAACCTTGTGGTTTTTAAGAGTGCTATACCAAGGTGCGATTGGTACGAATTCCTGAACTTGGTCTTAGACATAGCTGAGAAATATTGTAAGGTGAAGGAGATATATACTGTTGGCGGCATGGTTTCTCCAGGTGCTCATACCACACCACGGATGTTGCTGTCTGTAGCCAATTCGGCAGAGGTGAAGCAGATGTTAAAGCATTATGACCTCATCAGTGATATGAATTATGAAAGTCCGAATGGGCAAAGACCAACCCTCAGTTCATTTCTCCTCTGGGCTGCCAGGAGGAGAAATATCGATGGGGTAAGCCTGTGGGTGCCGGTGCCTTTTTACTTATTGACATCTGAAGATCCGCTGGCGTGCAAGAAAGTCACAGAATTTTTCGATAAGCGATTCGATTTGAATATTGATTTCGCCGGCATAGATGATGAGATTTCAAGACAGCATATGGAAATATCTCGGCTAAGAAGCCAGGTTCCTGAGCTTGATAGCTACATGAGCAAGTTGGAGAGTAACCTTGGCCTGACTGTGGACGAAAGCGAGAAACTGGTTAAGGAACTGGAAGAATGGCTGAGGGGAGGGCATTGAAGCTGAGCCATTGTGGTAGTTTGGTTGCATGAGGACAAGGCTACTTTGCTTTCTTAGCGATAGCGGCTAGAGCTCCAGGACCGCCATGTACCCCCAGCGCTGGTCCTAGCTTTGATATCCATAGGGTAACATTGGGAAGTAATGACTGTGCCTGCTCGGCAAGTATCCGAGCATCGTCGGACGCAGAGCTGTGGACTATGGCTAATTCCTCTATATATGGGAGTGATGTGATGAAATCGCGCAGTTTGGCTATCCCCTTGACTCTGGTGCGTGCCAGTCCGGCTGGGCGGACCTCGCCATTGTGCAGAGTTATTAAGGGCTTCACGTTGAGCATCGATTCTATTGCAAAGATTGTGTTTCCAAGACGTCCACCTTTGACTGCATATCTGAGAGTGTCCAGGAGTGCCAGAGCACGCAGTTGGCTAATGGTCTCAAGCGATTTGTTCACCACCTGTTTTAGATTGTATCCGGCTTTGGCGGCATTAGCTGCAGCTATGGCTACCAGACCTTGCCACATTGTTATGCCTCTAGAGTCAATGACCTCTATGTGACATCCTTTCTTTTTGGTAATGTCTCTTCCTACCAGAGCAGAATCGTACATACCGCTGTGCTTGCTGGTAACATGTATAGAGACAATCTCGTTGGTTTCCTTGGCTAGCTCTTCATAGGTCTTGGCGAAATCTCCCGGCGATGCTGTTGCGGTAGAGGGGTGGACCTTGTTAGTTACCAGTTTGTGATAGAATTGGTCGGAATCAATGTCTACTCCATCACGATAGACTTCGTTGCCAAAGTGGACATATGCCGGCACTACAGTAATGCCTAACTTCTTGGCTTCCTCTTGTGTAATGTCTGAGCAACTGTCAGTAACAACTTTAATCGTCATAAATTAACGCTTTATCAAGGATTATGGCAGTGTCAGATTAGCTCTGAAGTATACTGCTTTGATGCCGGCTTTGTAAAGTGATCGAATAGCAGCTGGCAGTTTTGAGGCTAGGTCTTCTGCCGCTTATGCTTGACCTTTTGGGCTTATGGCTGCTGGCTTGAAGTATAGGCTTTGGCGGGTTAAAATGATGTTGGCGTTTTAGTATAAGGCTTGAAGATTCAGAGACGGGCTTAGAAAGAAGGCGGCAGTAGATGCAACAAGTTTTCCCCTGCCCTAAATGCGGTGCGCAAAATGTCGTAGGTCAAGAGTTCTGCCAATCATGCGGGCAGAGTTTCCAATATAATTGTCCTCACTGTGGTGCCATTGTTGACGCTACATTGATAAATTGTCCGGGATGCCGTGAAAGCCTTAATTGGCCGGCACCGCAGAGGGTAAGACCTTTTCCAAAGCAGCCGGCAGAATATCAAAGAGGTGCAGAAGGTGGGGAGGGAGGGGAGGAAGCGAAACCAAAGAAGAAGTCAAACCCGTGGGTTACGGGATGTCTTGGCTTGTTAATCATTGCAACCTTAGTTGCGGGTGCCTATTTAATTTACGAGATTGTCTTTAAACAGGAGCCGTTGGCTATTCCTCAATTGCCATTCTCTTCAGATGAAGAAATTGGTTTCAAACCAGTGCAATCTCCAGAATTCGATTCCTTGGGAGATGCAATAGAAGTCGTTTATCGGGGGATGAGATGCAAAGGTGGCTATAGCTGTTGTGGCTTTCTCTCTTCGACTCAGGAGAGACCTGCGGCTACACCAGCAGTTCACCAAGAGCCAGGTATTTGGTCTTCATTAACAGAATGCGCGAGCAGATAATAAAACTATAGCAGGAGGGTTTATGGCACAGCAAATGCTTGAGTTCTTTGTATATTTTTTCTCCAATCCCAGTGTTTTGGGCATTGGGTTGGCAGTAGTTTTTGGGGCAATCTGGCTGGCTTGCTATCGGCCGCCGTTGATTACCAGGCCGTGGCTTTGGGCGGTTCTGGGTGGTGGTGCTATTATTGCACCCATTGCTATTGCTGTTGCTGCATTTCCGCTTAGGTTTGGGGTTTCGTGGCTATATGATTCCTTCTTGAGCAAGGAGGTTATCGCACAATGGGCTTTGCTTGCAAGCGTACCATCGATATTTATTTTCGGTCTGGTCCGAGAGGGGTTCAAACTGGTGCCCGTTGTTGTTTACTGGTGGCGTAATGGTAGAAACATTGAACCTAAGTTAGGGCTTGTGGCTGGTGCTGCATCTGGGGCTGGGTTCGGCATTCTTGAGGCACAGTGGACACTGAATTATGCTTTGGCTTCTGGCTGGAGCTGGTTGAAAGTACAAGTCGAAGGTCCGATGGCTCTTGCTGTATTTTGGGAAAGCTTTTTTGTCATAGGTGTCAATGTAGCTACTTGTGCGCTGGCAGGTTGGGGATTGGCCAGGGGTTGGGTATGGCAGTGTTATCTACTAGCTGCCTTCGCATATTTAGTTATGAGTTATAGCACTGTTTTGTTAGGCGCCAGGCTAATTTCTCCTCCTCAGGTACAACTTCTTATTGCTGCCTGGGCGCTAATAGTAACGGGAGTGGTGCTTTGGCTTCGTGAGAAGAAATCAGAAGCTTAGGCTGGAGAAAATATAGAAAAGGGGGTGCTGCTTATGGATATTGGATGGTTCAGGGATCTCGTTATTTGTATCGCGGGGTTGGTGTTTACAGTGGTGGTCATCTTCATCGCCGTGCTAGCATACTTGTTGTATAATAGGGCGAGGTCTGCGCTGGATTCACTGAAGGCTACGCAGGCGGCAATAAACGAAATAGTTACGGCAGTGCGGGATGAGATAGTTAAGCCTGTACTTCAGTGGATGACTCTAATTAAAGGTGTAGTTCAGGGTATTGATTTAGTCAGTAGATTTTTCAAGAAAGAGGAACAGGAAGGAGGTAGAGATGGCTGATAGAAACGGAGGCAGTGGATTTGCTATTGGGCTTCTTGTAGGTGCAGCAATTGGTCTGGCTATCGGGTTTCTCTTTGCCCCCAAATCGGGTAAAGAGACACGACAATTGCTAAGGGAAAAGGCAGAAACAGCTCGGGAACGTGCAACCGACGTTTCCAAAAAGGTGAGAGAAACGGCTGCCGGGGCTGCTAAGAGAGTGCAAACAAGGCTGTAATAAGAATAACAGAGAAGCCCCGAGTGCCAATAGAGTCGTTGCCTCTATAATTTTGGCTGAATCTATCGAGGAATTATTGTCGGTTATAGGTTCGATTCCGGTTGTAAGCCCGGCGGCTTTTTCCGGGTGTTAGTTTTGCTGCCCGCATTATATTTTGGAAAGCACAGTTCTAGGAATTAGAACTGTTGCTTGGTTAAATCACGCTGATGGGAAAGACTAAACAGAGCACAGCAGGCAACTTTTTCAAAAGAAACTGGCGCTTGATAGTGTTCGTATTGGGCATGGCCATAACCTTCTGGCTTGTCTATGTTTTCAGAAGCGTGTTGCTCCCCTTTATCTGCGGTCTGGTGCTGGCTTATCTTTTGTATCCTCTTATTTCCTGGCTTGAGAGCAAGATGCCCGTTAAAGGCAGGTGGTTTGCAGCCAGACGAGCCTCTTTGATAGCACTTATCTTTGTAATAACCATTGCGCTCGTTGGCTTATTGGCTTTCTATATCATCACAGGCGTGATGGGCTCCTTTTCGGTTCTAGTAAAAAATGCACCTCAGTATTTTTCTGAGGGCTTGGGCACATTACGCGAGTGGATTAGCGGTGTTCAACAGTGGGTTCCTTCAGAACTGCAACAACAGGTGAGTCAGGCTGTTCAAGAAGTAGGCACGGCACTGGGTAATGCTATGCGGAACGCCTTCGTGAGGGGTGCTTCATATATACCGGGCACTTTTGGCTTGATACTCGGTTTTGTTGCCTTGCCTGTTTTCCTTTTCTATGTCCTGAAGGACTGGGAAAAACTAGTCAGCGGCTTTTATTCAGCTTTCTCAAAACGGATGGCTGTGCATGTCAGGGGTATTGTCTCAGTTGTAGATAAGGTGCTGGGGCGATGGATCCGTGCTCAGCTAATGCTTTCTGCTGTTGTGGCTGTTTTGTGCTTTATCGGGTTAGCCGCTTTAGGGATAACACTTGCTCCGGCGCTTGCTGTCTTGCAGGGGATAATGGAGTTTGTTCCTATATTAGGACCCTGGATTGGTGGTGCTGTTGGTGTGATTGTTGTACTGGCAATAGCGCCGGAAAAAGTAATCTGGGTGGTGTTTGTCTACCTCGGTGTTCAGCTACTAGAGAATATGTTGCTTGTCCCCAGGATTCATGGAGGCTATCTACGGATACACCCTGCCATTATTCTGGTACTGCTTCCTCTAGGTGCTTTTGTTGCTGGCTTGTGGGGAATGATACTGATTGTTCCTTTGACAGCCACTGTCTTGGAGATTTATAGATATGTGCGTGACCACCTGCGGACGGATTGAGTGCAGCCATTGACAGTGAGCAGACAAATCACGAGGCTAAGGAGCACTCTCTTTGTTGTCTCTCCAGCACATTGCGGAGATACTGGCCGGTGAATGAGGTGTCTATTTGTGTCACCTCTTCGGGTGTGCCGGTGGCTATAATGTAGCCGCCTTCATCGCCGGCACCGGGTCCCAGGTCTATGATATAATCGGCGTTTTTAATTATGTCCATATGGTGCTCAATGATTACCACTGTATTTCTGGAGTCCACCAGCCGCTGAAGCACCTGAAGCAGGCAGTCTATATCGGCAAAAGATAGACCTGTGGTGGGCTCATCTAGTATATAAAGAGTTTTGCCTGTAGAGCGTCGTGATAATTCAGTGGCTAGCTTGACCCGCTGAGCTTCACCGCCGGAGAGAGTAGGAGCTGGCTGCCCCAGGCGTATGTAGCCTAGACCGACATCATGCAATGTCTCCAGCTTGTTTCTGATCTTGGGGAAGTGTTCGAAGAAGGTTAGGGCTTCATCCACGCTCATATCTAGGATATCGGCTACATTCTTGCCTTTGAAGTGAATTTCTAATGCCTCGCGGTTGTAGCGTTTACCTTTACATATTTCGCAGGGCACAGTAACATCGGGGAGAAATTGCATCTCTATCTGTATATAGCCTTCTCCCTGACAGGCTTCGCAACGTCCACCTCGGACGTTGAAGGAAAATCGCCCTGGCTTGTAGCCGCGCATGCGGGCTTCAGGGACGGTGGCAAACAGCTCTCGAATAGGGGTAAAAGTACCGGTATATGTTGCCGGGTTGCTGCGCGGAGTACGGCCAATAGGTGATTGGTCGATATTAATGACCTTATCAATGTGCTCGGTACCGATAATACCGTCACATTTTCCGGGTCTGTCCTTTGCCTTATAGAATGTTTGAGCCAGCTTCTTGTACAACACCTCGTTGACAAGTGTGCTCTTGCCGCTGCCCGACACTCCACTGATGCAGACGAACTTGCCCAAAGGTATGTGGACATCGATATTCTTCAGATTGTTTTCACGGGCACGCTTGATTATCAGCTCCTCGCCTGAGCCGGAGCGGCGTCCTTGCGGCAGGGGAATTTGTTTTGCTCGGCTGAGGTATTGTCCGGTTATTGATTCCTGCCGGCTCATGATATCGGTCAAAGTTCCAGTGGCTACTATCTGCCCGCCATGTTCCCCCGCACCGGGTCCCATGTCAATAATATGGTCTGCTGCCCGCATCATGGCTTCATCATGCTCTACAATTAGAATCGTATTGCCGAGGTCGCGCAGTCTCTTTATCGTTTCTATCAGGCGGTGAATGTCGGCCGGATGCAAACCGATTGTAGGCTCGTCACAGATATAGAGAACACCCATGAGACCGCTGCCGATTTGAGTAGCCAGGCGGATTCGCTGAGCTTCACCACCGCTCAAAGTCGCTGAGGGGCGGTCTAATGTCAGGTAGCCCAGCCCGATGTCTGTAAGAAAGCCCAGGCGAGTACTTATCTCCTTTAGAATCTGGTGGGCTATCTTCAGTTCGTGTGGTGTCAGACGTGGGCTGTCGTGGTCGCCGCTAAGTAGACGTATCCAGCGCAGTGTTTCTGCAGCTGATAGCTCGGTTGACTCTATTATATTCATGTTATCTATTGTAATAGCCAGGGATTCAGGCTTGAGCCGCTTTCCGTTACAGGCTGGGCAGGGATAAGAAGCCATGTGCCGTTCAATGTCAGCGCGGGTATTATTGGATTCGGTGTCTTTATAGATCCGCTCCAGATATGGGATTGCACCCTCATAGCTGGTAAAGTATTCCCTGGTTCGACCGTAGCGGTTTCGGTATTTTATCAGCTCTCCATCTTCACCGTAGAGAATCAGGTTGAGGTGTTCATTTTTGAGCTTGATGACCGGTGTGCTTAGTGAGAAGCCGTAGCGGCGCGCCAAATCATGTAGCTCGCTGGCATGCCAGGAGAACCATCCCCAGGCACGGATAGCGCCTTGTGCCAAACTGAGGTCCTTATTGGGTATGAGCAAGTCCGGGTCTACTTCTAGCTTTACTCCGAGTCCGCTGCATGTGGGACAGGCGCCATGTGGGCTGTTAAAGCTGAAGGTACGCGGGGCGATTTCACCAAGACTTATGCCGCAATGGACGCAGGCGAAGTGTTCGGAGAATAGCAATTCCTCTCCATCAACGATTGAGATGAGAACAACACCGGCCCCCAGCTTCAGCGCTGTTTCAACTGAGTCAGTGATGCGACTGTTTTCAGCTTCACCTATCTGGATTCGGTCAACTACAGCTTCAATAGTATGCTTCTTGTTCTTATCCAGTGCGAACTCTTCGGAAAGGTCATGCATATAGCCGTCAACACGAACCCGTACAAACCCTGCCTTGCGTAGGTCATCGAATATTGCCTGATGCTCGCCCTTGCGGTCTCTGATTAGCGGCGCCAAAATCATAATCCGGCTGCCGGTTGGTATTCCCTGTACTGCATCCACGATTTGTTGCACTGTCTGGCGGGAGATCTCGCGTCCGCATTTAGGGCAGTGTGGATGACCTACACGGGCGAAAAGGAGCCGCAAGTAATCGTAAATCTCGGTTACTGTCCCCACCGTGGAGCGCGGATTATGTGACGGTCCCTTCTGGTCGATTGAGATAGCTGGGCTCAGGCCTTCGATGTAATCGACGTCGGGCTTTTCCATCCGTCCTAAGAACTGGCGCGCATAGGCAGACAGCGATTCCACATAGCGGCGTTGCCCTTCAGCATATATTGTGTCGAAGGCTAAGGAGCTTTTGCCTGAGCCGGAAACGCCGGTGATGACCACCAGCTTATCTCGTGGTATAGATATGTCTATATTCTTGAGGTTGTGCTCTCGAGCCCCTTTTACGATTATATGATCTGAAGGCATTTGTAAGTCCTCGGAAGTGCAAGTTCAGCAATATATTGTAGCACGAGATTGAGGCGCGCTGCATTTTGGGGTTTATCAGGTAAGGCTGAAGCCTGGCATTACCTTTTTGTTCTGCGAACGAGGAAAACGGTGATGAGTATGACAACTAGAAATGAGGCGATCGCAATCCATATCCATGCAGGTATATTAGCTATCCATGATGAAGGTCCGGTTTCCTCTGGAGCACCATTTGGTGGGGTTGTCGGGGTAGTGCCAGGTTGAGTAGTCTCATCAGTCGATGGTGGCGAGGCTATGCTGAATGACATGACCTTTGACCACTGACCGTTATCTTTTTCGCCAGTCGCTGCCTGGCTAACCCTTACTTTCCAGTAATACGTTTTGCCTTTTTCCAGGGCTACTGTCTCTGGCAATTCCCAGCTAGGCTTCTGCTGATTCTCAGGCTTTATGGCTTGTTGCAATATAACCTGGCTGAAAGCTTCGTCTTCGGCTAGCCAGAATTCATACTCCATAGCTGTCGTTGGGTGTTTCCATTTGAATGTGATATCCCCGATGTCTCCGGTCTGCAAATATATTGGTATTACCTCGTCTATCGCCGGTGAAGTCGGTGTTGGAGCCTGGAATAGCAACTCCCGGCTCGGTGGGGGTGGTGGTGTATATTGAGGGCTCGGCGAAAAGCAATCGTAGAAATTCCAAAGCTTGCCCGTGGTGGTAGTATAGGGCCTGTTGTCGATTGCCCACAGGTTTATGCCCGCCGAGACTTTCAGGGAGGTGGGCTCTCTGGTGAAAACAACTCCCGGGGCTAGTCCTGCGGTTAAGCTATCCCACTCGATGTAAGGAGGCTCCAGCTTTTCCGGTCCAAGGGTACGGTCAACGGCTGTGGTACCGCCGCTGGACCAGGCACCGTAAAATGTCCATAGCTGAGCAAGGCCGTAGAAGCTGCTTCCTGGTGCAGCCATTGCTGTCCAGCCGAGGTTATAGCCTACGACCCAGTTGTAAATGTCGCTTCCAGCGCTATCGCTGGCGGCGTAGATGATCAGGGTATCCTGGATCCTGTAGTCGGCAACTACATGCATCCTCCCGGGCTGTGGGATGGCTGGAATTTGAGCGAAAGAAGCGCCGCCGTCCAGTGAATAGGCAACCTCACCGTTGCCATCGCTGCCGACTACAACAGCGCCTATAGGGGTAGCGGTGATGCTGTGTCCGGTGTTTAAATTGGTGGCTGTCTTTTGTGCCCATTGCCATGTTAAGACGTTGCTTACCCCTTTGCGAACGTAGCTGTTATCCAGTACATAGATATGAGGCACATCATTAATTCTGGTAACAGCAAAATCGGTCACGTTAACCCCAGGCATAGTATTGTCCCAGCTTTGGCCTCCATCCAGCGATTGTCTTAAATCGCTTGTTAATCTGGAGGCGAAGAATATAGCCGGATCGTTGCCGAAATTGCTGGTGCGCAATATCAGGTCATTGCTCGTTGACAGAAGACATAAGACCCGCTCCCATGTCTGTCCTGTGGGCAGGCCTGTTGTCCGCCAGATGCTGTCGAAGTTGTTTATACCAGCGTGGTTGTTGATAGATGCCAGGTAGATGATATCTGAAGTCGGTGTTGCTGACACATCGGAGAGAAAGCTTATCTCGGTGTCTATCAGGCTGAGCTGATTCCATGTTCTGCCGTCATCAGGGCTCAGTGATAATGCTGATTCATCCAGTGCAGTGCCTGTCAAATAGCCGCCGGGCCAGCTTGCCGGGTTGGTGAGCGTGGCAGAACTGGTGGCACAATATGCCCAGCTGCCATCAGGACTCCAGATTACCTGGGCGTTGGCAAAACCAGAGTTGCCGCCTCCGGTAGGCGCCTTTTGAGTCTGATACCAGCAAGGTTCGGGACAGGTTATAGGTGAATCAGCAAACCAGATTATCACTGCAGCTGTACCGGAATTGCCGTTAACCTCGCCAGCCAGCAGCTTACCAGAGGCATAGTTACCATAATAAGCGATGCTTGATATTCTCAGGGAGGCAGGAGTCGGCATTAGCATATAGCCGACGGTGTCGTCAAAGCGGTAGATACCGGTGTTAGCTGTTGGAGCATCTATGCTGACGTATATACGGCGCAGGTTTGGAGCCTGACCTGAGAAGTCGGTAGGCAGCTCCACGTCACCAGTTATGACTTGAGCTACGTTGGGAGAGGTGCCGGCACCTGCAGTTGTAATCTCCACCGGGCCCCAGGTACCCCAGTTGGTAGTGTTGACCTCTCTGTCACGAATACCCAGATTGATGTAGGTACCGGCGGCATGGGTTGAGATGGTCACCAGGCTCGAGTCGGCACGATAGCCGGGTGAGAACTTGACTGCCAGTATGTCGCCAGAAAAGCCCTGAGATGCCCAGTTGCCGGTGCCAGCCGCTTTGAAAACATAGACGTCTCCGCCACCGGCTCCGGTTCGTGTGCCGATGGCGATATCATAGCCGCCATAATTTGGTGAGGTGGCAATGGTACTGATGTTGTTTGTTGCCGGGCAGTTGGTGTCCTGCCAGCTACCACCGCCGTTGGTAGAGACGAATACCTCTTCAGGCAAGTCTCCACTGCTGGTGACTATAGCTACAAAGTTCGGGTTATCCGGAGCCACGGCTATATTCCAGGCGGGCAGAGCAGCGCCGGCACTTGTCAGATTGTTGCTCAAATCATTCCAGGTAACGCCGCCGTTAATTGATTTATAGACCTTGCTGTTAGGTATGTCGATAGCATAGAAGGTCCTGCCATCGTTGCCGATGGCGATGGCGTTGATTTCCGACGGACTTAGCACCACATTGCCCATGTTACTCGGGGTATCAACGACGCTCCACTCCATTGTCCCCGCATGGGCTGAAGGTGAGCTGGCGGGTATTACAAAACAGATGATTGTAATCAATACCAGACCAAGCCCAAATCTCAAGAGCTTTTTATTGGGAGCTTTCATCATGGCTTCACCATCACCTACCCTCTTCATTCAAGGGAGAGGGAGGCTATTTCAGGCTTCTGACGGTGTGTTTTCGGGGGGCAGCTTGTCAGGAGTGACAATTTCAGTGTCAGATACCTCTGTCAGAGGGATGCTGTCGGTATGGTGTGGTGTGGGTGGCACGATTTCCTCTCCGGCCGCATAGGTGCTTTCCTCGGTGATGGTGCTAATCAGGCTGTAGACTATCTCTACGCTACCTTCGTGGGGTTGTTCGTGCCCTTGTGGCAACCAGCAGTTGAAAATTTCCCATTCCTGGTATATATCACGTGTCCAGGTTATGGCAAGGCCTGTTGTGTCTTCGGCTGCCTTCTTGCCAGCGGATGGTGGTATAGTCTTGCTCTCTGACTGCCTCCAGTTAGTGGCGACTGTTCTCAGTTGCTTCTTTGAGGCGAAGATGCATGTTGCGGCTTCCTCCTCTTCTTCCGGTGTGGCTTCTGCTTCCTCTTCAGCCGGGGGAGCTGGTTTAGGTGCCGCCAGTCTTTTCCCTTTATCGACAGTTTTGACTTCGGGCAGCCCTTTTGCCCCCATTGTGGTCTTAATTTCGTCTTCATATTTCTCGAGAAGCTCGCCGAATTTCTCCATGAGCTGCTCTCTGGTTGTCCCTGTACCCAGCTTTGGCTTATCATCACCACCTATCATGACCACCGTCGTTTGAGGCGGTTGTATAGGCTGAGGTGGTGGAGGAGGCATATATGGGTAGTACGGTGGTGGTGGAACTGGTTTTGGTTGCAGGCTGCGCAGCAGCAGATACAATCCATAGCCGCCGAGTACGAGCAGGACGATTACTAATGGTATCCAGATGAAGGGCATGGTGTAGTCGGGCTCCCATTCGATGGTTATCGTTTTCGGGTTGTCCATATATGTGGTGCCGCTGGAGTTGACGGCGTTCAGCTTGCCGCCGAAAATGCCGAGGAAGCCGGGCATACGGACCTGTGGATTTGTCATGTTCCATTCAGCCTGACTGCCAGACTTGTACCAGTCGCTGCCCTCTGCCTCACCGTATGGGGATGTTAAGGTTAGCCTGTAGTAGGTGTCATAGTAGGCGAGACAGGTTCCGGCTGCGCTGACGGTCAGGCTTAATTCTCTGCCGGCAACGGTTTCGCCGGTAGGCAGCTTCCAGTAGGCAAAGCGGTATTGTGTATTTGAGGCGCTGGGGTCGTTGACCTCGTCGGGGGCAGTGACCCTGAGCGTGTAGTTTTCCTTATACCAGCCGGTGCCTGATATCTGTCCCACATCGGAAGGCTCTGGTTTCATCTCTATGTAATACTCAGTGTAATAGGGAAAGGTGATATCGGGTGAGGTGTCACTCACTGTTATCCTATCCAGCTCGGCTTTGAACCTGACACCGGAATCTGTCGGGTGCTCGACAGTTTGGTCTACGCTTACCGACCGACTCATGCCGAGATCGAGGCTGAGTTTTGTAGAGTCGCCACCGCGCAATACAGCCAGCGGGCTTCCCGACACGTATACATTTGTCTCACCGGCTTTTAGCCCGTTGCTGATGGTGATGGTAATCTCGTGCCCGCCCTTCTCCACGATGATGCTGAAGCTCTGCTGACCCGTTATTGGTGTGGATGAGCTGTCTGTGACCCTGATTATGAAACTGTAGCTGCCGGCTGTGCCATTGGCTGGGGTTCCTGAGATGTATCCGGTACCTGCCTGTAAGGCTAGCCCTGTGGGCAATGTACCGCTGGTTATAGACCAGGTATAAGGCGTCGTACCGCCGCTGACTCCTATTCTATCGCTATATGTTTCACCTTCCTTTGCCATTGCCAAGTAGGATGTAATAAACCTTATTGGAGGTTGGTTGACAGTGAGAGTAAATGGCTGTGTGGCAGTGGCCATTGCACTATCGGTAACCTGGGCGGTGAAGTTAAAGGTGCCGAATATTGTTGGCGTGCCCGAGATAACACCTGTGGCGGCGAGGTTTACCCCTGTCGGTAAGCCTCCGGTGATAATGCTCCACGTATAAGGTGGGGTACCTCCGGCAGCTTGAAGAGCTGTATAGTAAGAGCTTCCTGTCTGACCCTGTGGCAAAACTGGTGGTGTGGTGATAACAGGTTGTGCCAGGACAGGACTGACAAGCAGGAGTGTGGGCGCCAGGATGGCAAGCAGGCAAATAAGTGTCAGACAAAATCCTTGGGCAATGTGCCATTTCAGCGGGGGGCGTTTGTTCATACGGATAGGTTTCATATCTTACATTTATTATAATAGCCCATCCGCTGTTTGTCGATATTTATTAGCTGGCGTTTTGTCTGACGCGGTAAAAAAACGGGCAGTTGAACAAAGAAGAATTGTTCACTTCCCTTCTGTCTATGTGAGGTTAGACTCTAAAAGCCTGGCTGTTGGCGGAGGCTTATTCGCTGCTCGGGGTGACTTGTTTCTGGGTTTCTCTAGTCGCTCTTCTGCGGACGGTGTAACGCCTGTGTGTCCACAAGCCACTGAGAAAGCTCCGGTTCATGAGATACCGATTATCAGCCACATTCAACAGGTCCTTCGATGCTCCACCCTCGAAGTAAGCTACCTCGACATGCTTACCCATGTTCTTTACAGCTTGAAGAGCATAAGCAAAATCAGAGTCACCGCTCACGAGCACTGCCACATCATAGAAGTCGTTCCAGGCAAAATACAGCAGGTCTGTAGCCAGCATAATGTCTATGCCCTTCTCGACAGTGACACCCTGTGTCATTTTGGTGCCTCCCAGTCGGATCTCCAGGTATGGCGTCTTGCGCAGGTTATCAAGGAATTCCTGTTGCTCTCTGTAGCCGTCAGGCCTTTGAGCCGGGTCCTGCAGGACATTGTAGTAATATGTTCGGAATAAGCGCCTGGAACCGCATAGCTTGGTGGCGAATCCAGCGAAGTTTAGATTGTGGCGTCCAAAGTTGCTCCGTAGACCGTGGTATAAATTACTTCCATCTATGAAGATTGCGACTCTATCGTCCATAGCATCCTCCCATCGAGACCTGCCAATAGCCTTTTGCGGTTGATATTATACCATCGTCTATTGACAGAGTATATAAGGAAGTTCTTTTTCGTTTTGAAATCGGCCCCGGGATTTAGAAAAGTCAGTATTCAAAAACGGGCTTGATTGTGTTAGCCGTCAAGTAGTACACTGTACCGCTACGTGGATAGCTCTGGGTATTAACCAGGAGGGAGGATCGGCATGTCATTTCTAGCCCAACTACAAGACGAAGAGCTTGCTATTTTTGAAAAGTACATATCTCATGTGCAATTCCCCCGTGATAGCTGTATTTTGCGCGAAGGTGAACCCGGCGATGGTTGCTACATAATCGATGAGGGTACGGTTCGCCTTGAACTCAAGAATGTAGAGACGGACACAGATAGTGTGATCGGCTTCCTGGAGCCGGGGGCGTTCCTGGGGGAATTCAGTTTACTTGATGGCAAACCTCGCTCAGCCAGCGCGTACGCCCACAGCGACGTTAAAGCGCGCTGGTTCTCCAAAGAAAGTTACGAGGAAATATGCCGGCAATATCCCCAGGTCGGCCTGAAAATGGCCGTGGCTATGGGAGAGAATCTATCGGCAAAAATGCGCGAGCTCAACGAGAAGATTGCCGGATATGTCTTTGCCGGTGACATCGACAAGGACACACACGATATGGTGGCACGCGCAGTCAAGGCACAGAAGCTGTTTGAGAGATGGCCGGAGGAGCGTGTTGACGCCCTGCTGAAGGACATAGCTGAAACTATAGCAGGAAGGGCCGAGGAGCTGGCCGAGGAAACCGTGGCAGAAACCGGTATAGGTGTCGCTACAGACAAGGTCATGAAGATACGCTTTGCCTCTCTCGAAGTCTACAAGACGACAGCAGGTCAGCGGGCCTCAGGTGAGATCAAAACGGACCATGAGAGACAGGTCACCGAAATCGCAAGCCCCGTCGGCGTTGTCCTCGGCCTGATCCCGGTGACAAATCCGGTGTCCACAGTTGTTTTCAAAACCATTGTCACGCTCAAAGGTCGAAATGCCATCATCATGAGTTGTCACCGCAACGCCTTGGGCGTCGGTACCAAAGCGGTCGACATTATCCGGGATGTACTTGAACGCCATGAGGCGCCGATGGATCTGGTACAGGCGATCCGAAAACGAAGCAGTCGGCAGAAAACGATGATGTTCATGAATCATCCCGGCGTATCGCTTATTCTTGCCACCGGTGGTACCAGCATGGTAAAGGCTGCCTACAGCTCCGGTACTCCGGCTATCGGTGTCGGCCCCGGCAATGCCCCGGTACTGGTTTGCTCAGATGCTGATCTCTCGGCAGTAGCCCAGACAGTCATCGAGAGCAAATCGTTCGACAACGGCGTTATCTGTGGCTCAGAAAACAATCTGGTCGTGGTTGCATCGGTTCGTGAAAGCTTCATTAAAATGCTTGGGGAAAACGGTGCAATCATACTGAGAGCGGATGAGAAACACCGTGTCGCAGCCCAGATCTTCGACCCCGATAGTCACACACTGAAAGTATCATTTGTGGGCAAGCCGGCGCAGTATATTGCCGACTCTGCCGATATTCGGCGAGACATGGAAATCCGCTTAATTGTCGTGCCTATAAAGGAAGATGAACTGAAAGGCCCGTTTGGTCATGAGAAACTGGCACCTATTCTCTCTCTGTGCACTGTGGATAACGAAGCAAAGGGCATTGAGATGTGCAAACAGATACTATTAAATCAGGGGCGCGGTCACACAGCTGTAATATATACTCAAAATCAAGAGTGGGTACAGCAGTTCGGCCGTGAGATCGAAGCCAGTCGTATTTTGGTAAATTCAGCTGCAGCCCTGGGATGCATCGGAATAGGTACCGGTCTGACTCCATCTTTAACGCTTGGGTGTGGAACTTTTGGCCGTAATTCGACAACCGACAATGTGAGTTATACGCATCTGCTCAACATTAAAAGGTTAGCCATGCATTTGTAAGAGAGTATCTTCTTGCACTATTACATTGCTTCCGTCTAAGAAGATTGCGACTCTATCGTCCACAACATCCCCCCATCAAGACCTGCCAATAGCCTTTTGTGGTTGACATTATGCCATCGTCTATTGACAGACGCATATAAGGTAGTTCGGTTTCGTTTTATCGGCGCCGGGATTTAGACTGGAGGCTGATGCAGCCCAGAAATGCAACTGCACAATTCGATGAAATGTGTCATAGAAGGTTCTCAATAATGAATCGAGAGTAAAATCCAAGCCCATTGATTCTCGGGCCGTGAATTCATTTAGCGCGTGTAGTTCGTTATCAGTTATAATATGTGGCAGGGTTCGAATTGCTGTGATTCAAGACGCAAGGAAATAGCATAATGAACAATGCCAATTACAAAATTGCCAGAACTTTGCGTTGCAAAAACGCTAATATTCCTGGCACCTTAGGCAAGTTGACTACAACGATTGGTAGCGTTGGGGTGGATATTGGAAATATAACAACAGTGCACCTAGGACACCATTACACAGTCAGAGATATCGAGGTGCTCTTGAATAACAAAAGGCATCTCAAAAATTTGATAGACGAAGTGTCGAAAATTAAAGAGGTCATCGTTCTTGAAGTCAGAGATCAGGTGCTTGACCTCCACAGAAGCGGAAAGATTAAGGTGGTTAGCACTGTTCCTATCACATCGGTAGATGTTCTCAGGCGAGTTTATACTCCGGGAGTGGCTGAGGTATGTAATTTAATCTTGGATCGGCCAAGTAATAAGGATACTTACACTAGCATTGCCTATTCCGTAGCTATCGTTACTGACGGGACAGCTATTCTTGGATTGGGAAACATCGGCCCGCTAGCAGGAATGCCAGTTATGGAAGGAAAGTCTGCTCTACTTCAGCAATTGGTCGGAATCAGTGGAATACCTATCTTACTGGACACTACTGACCCTGACGAAATTGTGGAGGTGGTGAAACATATTGCTCAGACATTTGGCGGCATTCATCTGGAAGATATAGCATCGCCAAGATGCTTTCCTATTCAGGACAGGCTAGAGAACGAACTAAACATTCCTGTTATGCATGATGACCAACAAGGAACTGCAGTAGTAGTACTGGCAGCTTTGATTAATGCTTGTAAACTTACTAATCGCACACTAGAAGAAGCAAAAATCGGGAATATTGGCTTGGGTGCTGCTGGCCTCTCTATTGGTAAATTTCTATTGCGTTACACAGGCAATCCTACGTTAGGGGTAGCGAAGACCGAAGCCAGTGTGAGACGGCACGCCGAGCAAGGAGGTATTCCGTCCAGCTTTGATGAGATTATGAAAACGGCTGATATCGTTATTGCCACAAGCGGGGTGAAGGATCTCATCCAACCAAGAATGGTGGAAAAAGGGCAGATTATCTTTGCTTTATCGAATCCATATCCAGAAATTGCCCCCGAGCTTGCCAGAGCATCAGGTGCTGCTCTGGCTGTTGACGGCAGAACAGTCAACAACCTGCTCGGCTATCCTGGAATTTGGCGCGGAGCATTAGATGCACTGGCTAATAAGTTTACCTATGAGATGTACAAGGCTGCTGCTTTAGCTATCGCCGGTGCTACTACTGAGGGAGAACTTGTCCCAAACCCCCTTGATCCTATAGCACACTTGGCGGTGACCCATGGAGTAGCTAGAGCTGCTATAGACTCAAGTGTTGCCCAGCGGCCTCTAGACGATGACTATTTCGAAAATAGAAATATAACAGAGCCTCCTTGGGTATGAAGTCCGCCACACAAAATGGCTTATTGTTCACTCGCAGTTAACCACTTGAGGCTATCAGTTTATAGCCCTATACGCTCAGATACTTGGCGCATACCTTGAATAGTATCACTTACGAGGTCCGTTAACTCAATCCCTAGCATAGCAACGCCCTTTTCAATCACTGAGCGGTTCACTCCGGCAGCAAATGACTTATCCTTCCATTTCTTGATGACTGACTTAGGCTCAAGGTCTGCTACACTCTTCGATGGGCGAATGATCGCCACTGCTGTGACAAGCCCGGTAAGCTCATCTACAGCATACAGTGTTTTCTCAATCTTTGTCTGTGGCTCAAAGTCGCTGCATATACCCCAGCCGTGAGAGACTATCGCCCGAATATATTCCTCTGGCCAACCTCGCTCCTCCAATATCTCCCTAGCCTTCTTGCAGTGTTGTTCCGGGAAACGCTCATAGTCAAGGTCGTGCATGAGCCCAACAATACCCCATTTCTCCTCATCCTCACCGCTTTTACGTGCAATATAGCGCATTACGCCTTCCACGGCATAGGCGTGTTTTCGCAGACTTTCACTTCTATTAAATTCCTTAAATAGAGACAACGCCTCATCGTAAGTCGGTTTGTACTGCTCCATTTGATGTGTCCCTTCCATCTATCTCTTCACTGTGCCTAAGCTATACACAGCATCTGATGTAAGAGTATAGCCTCGAACGCTACTAATGGCAAACAATAACAAAATGACGGAAAGTATTAACGCACAGGTCGGTATTGCTATAATTAGATTTCAGTAGCGAAAGTTGCTCTTAAAAGCACAGCACTTGGCTGCGCGTGGTCTTTGTATGCCTAATCAGAGAGTTTGCCAATCCTCAACCAGGACTAAACCGCGGTTGTTTTATGGCTACATTGTTGTGGTGGCTGCCTTCTTTACTATGGTGTTAATGCGGGGCGTATTTAGCACGTTTGGTATCTTCTTCAAGCCAATGCTGACCGATCTCGGCTGGACCAGAGCAGTAACTTCAGGCGCCTTTGCAGTTTCTTGGATTATACAAGGCTTGCTATCTATTGCCGTGGGGAGGGTTAACGATGGGCTTGGCCCTCGGATAGTGATCTCGGTTTGCGGCTTCATTTTGGGTCTAGGCTTTTTGCTGATGTCACAAACCAGTGCTCTCTGGCAGCTATATCTTTTTTATGGGGTGATAATAGGCACTGGCGTGAGTGGTTCATTTGTCCCTATTACATCAACAGTAGCTAGATGGTTTGTTAAAAAAAGAAGCACGATGACCGGTATTGTCTTGGCCGGCACAGGAATAGGCGGACTGATTGCACCACTGTTGGCTAATTGGCTTATCTCTATTTACGATTGGCATGTATCCTACGCCATACTGGGCAGCATAGCTTTAGTTGCTGTAATACTTGTTGCCCAACTTCTAAGGCGTGACCCGGCTCAGATGGGTCTAAAGCCCTACGGTGAGGTTAAAGAAGAAATAGAGCTGAAAGGTAGCACCAAGGCATATTCCCTCAGAGAGGCAGCTTCCGTGAGGCAATTCTGGCTTGCTTTAAGCATGTTCCTTTGTTTAGGATTTTCTATGTTTACCATCATGGTGCATATTGCACCGCATGCTACTGACCTGAGATTTTCAGCTGCCACTTCGGCCAGCATTTTGGCTACTGTCGGCGGTGGGGGTGTTATCGGCAGGTTGGTGTTGGGTAGTGTTGCCGATAAAATCGGGAATAGGCAGGTTTTTATTATTTGTTTTGCTTTGATGGCAGCTGCTTCGTTTTGGTTAATACCAGCCGCAGAGACATGGGCGCTGTATCTGCTTGCTGCTGTATTGGGCTTTGCCGCTGGGGGTGGTGCTATGTCAGAGTCGCCTCTAGTAGCGGAGCTTTTTGGACTGAGATCGCATGGCTTGATTCTGGGGGTTACTAGCTTTGGATATTGCATCGGGGCAGCCACTGGTCCGCTTCTGGCTGGTTATATTTTTGATGTTACCAGTAGCTATAATTTGGCCTTCCTGGCCTGTGCCGCTGCCAGCATTGTGGGTCTTGTATTAAGTGCAATTCTAAGGCCGACTAAAACAAGCAAGTCCATGTAAGCAGGATAGTTTAGATTAGGTAGTAATCCCGCCCAGTGAAGTATATCGATCCAGCTTTACTTAAAGATTGAAGAACCATCAGATTGCACTTATTGACGAATTGTTACCCGGCGACTCCCTGATAGGGCTTACGCTTGAGAATCTCCCTGTGTCTCAGTAGTAGAACGGGCGGCTGTTAACCGCTTGGTCGTAGGTTCGAGTCCTACCTCGGGAGCCACGTTCACCCCAGGCAACTGTCAAATTCGTTCCACTCCCTTTCAGCATCACCGCGGACATCTACATTCACGTGGGGACTGACGAGATGCGCGAGGCGGTGGAGCGCTTCGGGCCGCAGAATGGT
>Ga0209427_10000931_pt1 | contig 32802 bp, 28 predicted proteins | sample DeeMarSWOR136_30_FD_187465 | JGI IMG/M metagenome (GOLD analysis project Ga0209427, IMG submission 187465) | Marine sediment microbial communities from White Oak River estuary, North Carolina - WOR-1-36_30 (SPAdes) (version 2) | ecosystem: Environmental > Aquatic > Marine > Intertidal zone >...
GAGAGAGGTTTCCTCGGTAGAAATCCTCTGTAGACTCTTCCAATAGAGCAGCTCATTGTGTCTGTCCTTATAGGTTCGCAAGAACTCTTCGAAGAGTTCCTCTGGAGACCCTCTTTCAGTTGTCATGATGTTTTTGAACACTCCAAATCTAGTCTGCAAGATTCGTGGTTGAGCGATTCCGAATGAAGCTTGAGTGTCAGTCGGGCTCTCACAGTGTCTTTGTCGGGCCGGATATTAAAACCCGTCCTCGTTTCTTACGAGTATGCCTTTTTAACTCTGCCAGAGTATATGATGGCTTCACGTGGACCAAAGCATTCTGTCCACCAATCACAGTTCCCTACAGCCTATTCTGTAACTATTTCGCGCCAAGAAGACAATAGTATTTCGAGTTCATCACACAACCACCTTTCTTCATGACTCATCCTTCGGCGCTTATCCTGATCAGCACCAGACCTAGCAACCTGTATTATACTTGTCAGTCGCATCTGAGACAGCATCTCTACAAACCGTTGGCGGTGCTTAATCGCGTCGCGTATTTCAGGGTCTAGAGAAGTTTTGTCGCGTTGTATCAGTTGCAGTCTTCGACTCAATCCAGAGTAGAATGCGCTAGGAAGTTCCTTCAGTATGTGTGGGTTTCTGCGTTGAGCGTCGTACCGTTCCTGAATTTCTGTGAGCGAATCGTATGCTTTCTTCGGATCCAAATCCACCAATGCGTGTGCCATTAGAATCTCTATTGCCCAGTTTGGTAGATTCTCGGTTGTTCCGGCCTTGAAGGGACCTATCCTCTTGTCACCAACATTGACTTCCGGAACATCCTCTCGGAAGACACATGGTCGAAGCTCGTTCAGGAAAAGCATCCTAAATCGGGCTCTTACTTCTTCAGAACTCTCTCGAGCTATCATAGTTCCCACAGTCTTCTTTCGGACGGGCAGGAAACCATAAAGGCCTTGTTCTTTGTCCGAGAGTTGTTACCGTTTAGATCCAAGGACTCCTTGACGAGGGTTCTTTGAATACAGGAATAGGCGCTCATTTCTGAGTTATTTCATATGCGAATGCTCCGGAGAATCTATTAGGGTTACAAGAAACGTGGCATTCATCAACTGAGAATGCAGACTCAAGATACACGAGAAGGGACGGAAACTAGAATGAGCATGGAACTCTGGACCGAGAAGTATCGTCCTCCCACCCTGAGCGGAATCGTTGGACAGGAGTCTATCATTGAGAGCTTGACAAAGTTTGTGGAAACTAACAATGTCCCTCATTGCCTCTTTGCAGGACCGCCAGGCACGAGCAAGACCACTGCCGCGATGGCGTTGGCAAGAGATCTATTTGGAGATACATTCGGCCGAAACTTCATGGAACTGAATGCAAGTGATGAGAGAGGTATTGACGTAGTTAGAAATCAAATCAAGACCTTTGCTAGAACTGTGCCAGCCGGGGATGCCCCATTCAAGATTCTGGTACTGGACGAGGCGGATCATCTCACATCCGATGCGCAGCACGCCCTCAGGCGTACAATGGAGTCATATGCAGCGTCCTGTAGAATGATTCTGATCTGCAACTATTCCAGTAGAATCATTCCTCCAATCCAATCAAGGTGTGCAATATTCAGGTTTCCCCGTCTGAGCAACGATGCAGTTGGGGAAAGGGTCGGGTTCATTGCTGAGAAAGAGAAGGTGGCTCTTGATGCAACCGGAAAGGATGCTATCTTGTATCTTGCAGAGGGCGATATGAGGTCTGCAATCAATCTCCTTCAAGCGGCTTCTTCGGCGGGAGAGAAAGTCACCGAAACAGTCGTTTACGCCATAGCAGGGAAAGCCAATCCAAAGGCTATCAGAAACATGTTGGACCTTGCTAGCGAGGGAGATTATGAAGCGTCACTTGAGAACCTCAGGAGCTTGGTCTATCAGCAAGGAGTTTCTCCGGTAGACTTGGCTAGACAGATGCACAGAGAGGTGCTGCGAATGGAGATTCCAGAGTCACAAAAGATGGCGATTCTGGAGAAGACTGCTGAGGCTGAATTCCGAATAGGAGAAGGAGCTAGTGGTGAGATTCAGATATCCGCACTTCTGGCCCATATCGGACTGGAGCAAGATCAGCCATGAGAAATGAGAAGCTTCCTTGGCCTGAGAGGTATAGGCCCGAATCTATCAAGGATATAGTCGGGAACACCGCATCAGTCAAGGGGCTCAAAGATTGGATAGAGTCTTGGATTACAGGAACACCTAGTGTCAAGGCAGTATTGTTGATAGGTCCGCCCGGTGTTGGAAAGACCGCGTCCATCGGTGCTCTCTCTCGGGACTACAATCTCGAGCTCGTGGAATTCAACTCCAGTGACAAACGAAACAAGGGCGCCATAGAGGATCATGTATGGAAAGCGGCAACTCAACAGACATTAGATGGGCGCCTACGAATTATCCTCTTGGATGAGGTCGATGGTCTGTCGGGGACGAGTGACCGAGGGGGAGTCAATGCGATTCTGAAGATTATAGATGAAACAGGTCATCCAATTGTGATGACCGCAAACGACCCTCATAGTCCGCGTCTAGGCAGCTTGATCAAGAAGTGTAAGATATTCACTTTTTCTTCCATTGAGCCCAAGCATATGATGGATGTGTTAAGAAAGATCGTAGCCATTCAGGGAGCTGAGTTATCTGAAGATAAAATGGAGGAGATTGTGGAACAGTCTGGTGGTGATCTTCGTGCAGCAATCTCAGACCTCGAAACTGTCTTGGTAGGAGAACATCTACCTGAAGAGATACTGGCATCTAGAGACATTCGACGCGATGTGGAAGAGGTCTTTCGTCGCCTTTTCATGACAACAGACTCTGGTGCAGCCAGACAAGTTATTTCTGAACTGGATGTTGATCACAGAGAACTGTTGTTGTGGCTTGAAGAAAACGTTCAACTCCATTTATTGACCCCAAAGGAGTTGGATCTTGGATTTGAGTTCCTATCCTTGGCAGACTTATCGTTGGGAAGAATCATGAGAGGGCAGAACTGGAAGCTCCTTGCATATGTCTATGACTTCTTGTCTGCTGGGATTGCCACAAGCCGAACAGATACGCCCTTCCGAAATGTTCAGTACTCTCGACCAACTTGGCCGCTGTTGTTGTGGCAGGGTAAGAGGAAACGCGATAAGAAGAAGGACCTTCTCGCGGCCCTATCAGCAGTTGCAGGGGTTTCAAGGGATAGGGCGATTCAAACCTATGGGAACGCTATGACCGAGATTGTCAAGCGCAGTCCGAGATTCAGAAAGACCTTCTCCAGTTGGCTCGGTGTCAAGGGAAGTCTCTTAGATTAGAGAGGTAGTCGTTGGCGACGGCCGTAAGCGTCAGCTTGAATCTATCGAGGAATTTCAGATGATCACCAATATGCTTGTGGATTCTCTTTATGGCGAATCTGCTGGGTTTCATTCGAAGGGAAACGACTGTTTCCACAAGGACGAGGTTCTCAGACGGCGCTGGTCTAATCCCACTAGGAATCACACTCTGTCCCGAAAGTATGTCAGTTATGAGAGAAGGGCTCGATTTCCCTTCTCCAATCTCCTGTAGCAAGGACACTGTCTTTCGCACAAACTTCCACAGGAAATTGGTTCCGAATAGATCCAACACGAGTGCTCCATTGTGTTCAATCAGGCATGCGTTGAGGATTGTTGAGGTAGTTGGTCGGTTTCCATCTGGTTTCGCAAGTTGGTGAAAGTTGTGAGATCCTTCCATGAGCTGCAATGAGTAGCGCATGGGTGATAGATTGAAGCTAGAGGAGGGAACGTCGAAGTAGTATCTGTAATGACGCATAAGAGCGTCGAATCGTGGTCGAAAGTCTCTTGGGGCTGGCGCGTATGCCCAGAGTGTGATATCCCATGGGAGGTGCCTGTTGATTCGGTCTATGTCCAGAGGCCTCTCAGTTACAATCTGGACAATCTGACCTATGCTATGGACGCCCCTATCTGTCCTTCCCGCGAGTTGAACTGTCTGAGTTGAATGGGAATCCCCGCTCCATTTGCTCACGGCCTCAATCAGTTCACTCTGTATGGTGTCAAGTCCTGGCTGATATTGTGATCCATGGTATCGCCCTCCGAGATAGCACACGCGGGCAACATAGGAAGTCAAAGGACCGGTCTCTCCATTATGACTGCCATAGGCCGAACAGGTTTCTAAGTGCCCGTGCCCGATGGTCTTCAATACGATACCGATAGATTTTGATTCTTCCAAACATCTTCTCTTCAACGAGACCTGCTTCAATCAGTACCTCGAGATGCGATTTGGTTGAGCTGTGGTTCAAGGAAACTCTCCTACAGAGTTCTGATATGTTTAGCTCGCTGGAGGTGGCTAGCTCTTTCAGAATCTTGATTCTGCCTCTTGACGAGAATATCTCCTCAATGGATACACGCGACGCGTTAGCAGAGTCGCCGGTAATTGTCAGAAACCCCCTATTTTCCAAGTAGCTCCAATAAGTAGTGCTCCAGCAGTTCCGCAGGCACATCTGACAGGCCTATGAGTGTCGTTTGGCCTCTCTGCCCGACCCCTGACCGTTTTGTGTCGATCAATCCATGAGAATTCAAGTCCTGAACCCATTCCCAGACTTGGGTGTGAGCTCTCGGTTCCTCATTGTACTCCTCGCATACGGATTGGTACATCTCCTCCAGTTCACCCATGGTGATGTAGGCGCCTCGATTCTCCTTCAGTTGACGCGCGGCCGCAAGAAGAAGAAGGCTGTTCTGCTTCGGCAGAGTGGTGAATATCTCCTTTCTCAACTCTGGATGAGTGTCGGCCTTGGCCTTCCTTGCGTAATCTGGAATCACCTTTCCGGAATCTGTACTGTCAGCTTGTTTTCCTGCCCTCCAAAGAAGCTCAATTGCGTAACGAGCGTCCCCCCGGTCTGAAGCGATATCGCAAATCAGCTGAAGTGTTTCATCCATAACTGTGTTCTCTCTGAATGCCACATCTGACCTTTCTTTTAGAATGTCGTAGAGCGCCTCGGAGCTGTATTGCTCGAAACGAAGTATGTTGCGCTGAAGTGTGCTAAGCGTACTCGAGTCCAGTATGTCTTCGCTCAAGGGGACCTTTCGTCCAATGCCAATCATTGAGAGACGTTGTGGGACGTTCAGTCTGTCATCCATGAGTCTAGTGAGATCATACAGTATGTCGGCGCCCCGTTGGCGGATAAAGTAGTCAAGCTCATCAAGCATCAGCAAGAGATAGCGATCTTCTTCGTCTAGGACTTCAACGATCATCTGAAGAAGTTCTTCTGGTGAGTGCCCTCTACGAGGAAACCTTGGCTTGAACTCCCTGAGTATCCTAAGGTAGACTAGATATGCGCTCTTACTTACACGGCAATTAATGTGGAGCTTATGTAGTCTTATGCCACGCCGCTCAGCAGCTTGAATCATCTGCTCCGCAAAGCGCTTAGTGACAGCTGTCTTACCAGTCCCAACAGGGCCCTCGATTATGAACTTCTGACTCGTACGACCAGGAGACGTGATGAGTGTCTTGAAGCTCTGTGCGAGGACCTTCAGCTCAGATTCCCGGTGTGGTAGCCTCTTCGGTACATAGTCTATGGACAGTAGCTGTTCAGACTTGAATACACTTTGCCGACTCAGTTCATCTTCAATGTAGTCATGAGTCACGAGTCATCACAGCCCGAGGGTAGCTGGGTCTACAAGCCTTAAAAGAGTTGTGTGGAGTGTTCGATTAAAAGTACAATGACAGGGGAGGTTGCCGAAAGTAATTGTGGCGAGTTCTTAACTCAAGATCCATATCATCGTCCTATTGGACTCATTGGGGTCATGTTAGTCATCACTCGCCAGTGAATTATAGCGTGGCTTCAGCCTTAAGTTTCACTGAGAACGTGGTGCGACTGCCGGGATTTGAACCCGGGTTGGAAGCTTGGGAGGCTTCCGTCCTAACCAAGCTAGACTACAGTCGCCGGACACCTCACTCAGATGTCTTGATAAAAGAGTATCGTTACTCTCCTATGCAAAATGGCAGTTGGGTGGTGTCTAATGTCAATGCTTATCTTGAACTTGGGACACCGCGCATTCCCTAGAGAGATGCTTAGAGATGTCCCCTGAAGACACAAGAGTAGACTTCTGGCAGGGAAATCAGGCGTGTGCAGAAGCTGCAATTGCGGCAGGTTGCACATTTTTCGCTGGTTATCCAATAACACCAGCCTCAGAGATTGCAGAGATTATGGCTTCTCGACTTCCGCAGGTTGGAGGAACCTATCTACAGATGGAAGATGAGATAGGAGCCATCTCTGCGGTCATCGGTGCTTCTTGGGGAGGAGCGCTCTCAATGACTGCTACGTCGGGGCCAGGCTTCAGTCTAATGCAGGAGAACATCGGGTATGCAATAATGACTGAAACCCCCTGTGTAATTGTTAATGTACAAAGGGCGGGTCCTAGCACTGGGCAGGCCACGAAAGCAGCTCAGGGGGATTTCATGCAGGCGGGATGGGGGACTCATGGAGATCACGAGAGCATAGTGCTGGCACCTTACTCTGCACAAGAAACCTATGAACTAACATTGCGTGCATTCTTTCTTTCAGAGAAGCTCAGACATCCAGTGATATTGTTGTCAGATGAAATCGTGGCACACTCCCGTGAAAGGGTTATGATAGACTTTGACCGCGATGCCAGACTGAAACGTCGCTTCGCTAGAAGCGGGGAGCCACCTTATGGTGGAACCGACAACGGAATGTCAATAATGCCCCGGTTCGGTGATGGACATGACTTGCTAGTCACTGGGTCCACTCATGACGAACTGGGTTTCAGAAGGACTGCTGATCCTGAAACTCACAATAATTTGATCCGCAGAATCACTGGGAAGGTTCAGAATGAACGAGAACTGCTTACTGATGTGGTGTTGTCTGGGCCGAATTCTGCAGAATGGGGAATTGTTTCGTATGGATGTACGTCCAGGTCTGTTGAGGAAGTCATGACAAACAGTTCAGTGAGTGTCAGATCCCTCAGGTTGAGAACGCTCTGGCCCTTCCCTGATGCCGAACTAGCAGAGTTCGCGCGGTCAGTCGAATCTTTGTTGGTACCTGAACTAAGTCTGGGCCAGCTGTTTCGGGAGGTTTCGCGGGCTGTAGGTAGTTCAGTGGATGTTGTATCGTTGACCAAGATTGGAGGGGGTCGAATGATTGAACCAGCGGAAATCATTGAAAGAACCGCTGGTTCTGTCTGAAGACTTGACGGAAGTTGGTTGACTCCTAACATCTCTGGTAGTTCATAGTCATCTACTACAACGACGAGAATGCTGGTGCGCATCCAGACGACCACTGACATTGATACGTTGGCCCTTCCACACCAAAGACTCTCTACATCAACTACCATTTCATGTGGGCCAGGAGAAATCCAACTTGGTAGAAGGAAATTAACGGGAGATAGGGTGTCTACATTCTCGACATAGACTGCGGGAGCCGTCAGATTATCAACCCACAGACTGAGGTTGGTCATAGATACAGGTTGACTGTTGTCATCTGTGATATTGAGAGCCATGCTGATTTCTTCTGCATAATACGCTACAGCCATTTCGACTTGAGTATTGATTTTGCCGTATACATACAACTCGAAACTGGAGGACTCTGTAAGCTGAAATGACGTGTCTTCGATCTCAATTGTAACTGTATGGGGACCTAGAGAAACATCTTGGTCGATGCTGAGGAGAATCTCGAAATGTGTGTTAGCATTGACTGAAGAGTATGTTTCGAGCTGTCCTTCTGAATCCGTGAGCAATATCGGAATAGACTGGTTGAGTAACCACATGGAATGCGTATCGAAAGCAATGGATACATTATTCCCTCGTTGTGCATCCCAACCCAACTCTGACGAGGTAATCTGCAGAGGCCGAGGTAAGACTTGGATTGTAATGCTTTCATACTCGGTCATATAGAGAGAGTTTTGTGCAGTAAGGTTGACCTGACAGAGCCCGGGTTCTGTTTCAAATGGGATGGATGTATAATAGACCCCGCCACCGATGTGAGTCATGGTACTTGCGGAGAAGGCAGTTTCCCAAAGGATCGTGCTATCAGTTATGGGATCTCCTTCCTTGTTTCGCTGCTCTGCAGAAATGTCAACGGATTCCACTTGAGCCCCATCAGGAGTCTGACAGTATACTGACACTGGAGCGGTAATTACCGTCAGGTTGGAAGAAGGTTGTGTCACTGCAACTGGAAACGACTGTGAGAACGGAAGGAAATCCTCAGTTCCATTGCTCGATAGCGTTAGGGTGTAATGCCCTGGAAGTGCCATCGAAGAACTCCAATTAAACTCAATCATTCCGTCTGAAGAGGTTGTGGTGTGTTCTTGGAACAGTACAAGCATGAAGGAATCGAGTAGTGTGACTGTTATGGGGGAATTTGCATAGGCAATGGTGTCATTGTGTACGGAAGCGACTTTGAAGATTAAGGTCGCATTATTGTCAGATTCCAAGCTTAACGGTGAGAGTGGACTCACTTGGAGAGATCCTTTTGTGATGTTTATTTGAACCGTATCACCGTCGCCCTGGGAGTATGAGTCGTAGATTTCCACAGTGAATATGACGTGTGCCTCTGTACCTCCAAAACCAGGAGAGGTGGCTTCAGGCATTATTGTGTAAGATGAGTTGAAGAATTGCGCTTCGGTTGATGAAGGAATGAAATGGCTATTGCCAAACACCGGACCTTGGTCGGTTGTAACACCAAATGAAACGTAGCACCATCCTTGAGGGCTGAAATCTGCTGTCAGTCTTGCGATCATATTGATTGTTTCTCCAACCTCATATACTAGCTTGTCCGTTTCGAAGTAGTCAAACTCGAAGTAGTAGGCGCATACTTGTGTGGTTAGGCATAGTATGACAGAAAACGAGGCTATGAAGGCAATCAGCGGTCTTTTTTCCAAGTGGCCCACCGCAACTTGGTGCTTGCGTTCCCTAAAAAACGCCACATGATTACAGCGACAACTTTAATTCAAGACTGACTGCCCTCTGGTTTTGAGGAATTGGAGCGTCTGAATACTATGGTGGTCAGACTGAAGAGTACCATAATCGAGTCTATTGAGGAAACTGAAACAAGGAAACTGAAGGTCTTGAACATGGTCAGCAAGGACGAGGGGGCCAGAGTGGTCTTGGAGCTTCCAGAAGTTCTTTGTGACACAATGAATCCCAAGGATGAAGTAACCGTAGTGATAGATTCTAAGCCAATTGCAAGGGGTCCAAATGCGAAGCTGTACGCGGAAGGAAAGGTATTCCACATCAAGGAGGATGCGGGTCTGGAGGTTGTTGGTACAATTGGAGGCCTAAGACTGGTTCTCACAATCAGCAAGCCAGCCGCATCTCAGAGAAAGACATTCGATTCTGACAGATTTCTCCTTGCGATTATATGATTGGTTCATCCTGACTGGCTTGAACAACCAAGATTCTGATTGAACAGCCGACAAGTGGTACAAGTGGAAGATACAGAGGCCATATGAATCGTGCATCGAAATAGGCGAAGAACAGGCCGAGAAAGGCCAAGGGTAGAAGTGATACGATTCCTAGCAGAGCGTCCCTCTTTGCAAGTCCCCAAGATTCACATTTCTCTCTTCTGAATGTAATCAGGAGAATTATCGTCGGCACAACAAAAGTAATTCCGATTCCTCCTACAACCTGAATCATTCTCAACGGTGATTCAAAGATTCTTAGATGGAAACCAAGCGAATTTGCCAGCTCACCAAATATCAGAGATCTGAGGGCTAGGTGAAGTATCGAGGCTGGTATTAGTATCCAGAGCTTCTTGATTCCCACGAAGAAAGCCGTCTTTGGACCAGATTCTGATCTTGACTCGTCAATCTCCCGCAGCACATAGTAAAGCCCTATGAACAGAACCACTTCCTTCACAATAACTCCAAAAAGAAGCAAAGTCATCGCAAACAGATCACCCTTCCCTTCAATCTGTCCTATGACAACGAGCAGCATTACGAGAACCGCGAGTGCGTCTACCAGAGGCACAGCACCATAGAAGGCAACTGGGAATGACACGGTGCATATGGCTGCTGCAAGAAAGGCCGATCTCTCATCTAGGTCGTAGTTCTTTACATACCTGAACATTCCAAGACTGATTAGGCACACGAAACCCAGGTTCAGAATAGAGAGTATTAGGAAAGAATCCAGTAGTCCATTTAGAAGCGACACTGCCAGAGGCATTACAGGTCTCAATGCGATGGGAGTAGAAACGTCTTCGAGACTTCCAATGCCATCGAAATAGTCGATATAGCTGAGATAGGCATAGCTATCAGGATAGACATGACCGAACCTTACCATGGAAGTCACACAAGCAAGGACAACTAGAACAATCGCGTTTTTGTTCATGGGTGTATCAGTCTTTTTCCTTTATCTCATCCTTAAATTCATAGCCTTAGAAAGCAGGATCGGTCATCTCCAGTCAATCACTGAATAGTTACGGTGACCTCTCTTTCTGTCAGTCGAGGCCAGAATCATCGACTGGGAGATATCAGGAGTCCATTTCAGCGAACATTGTTTCCTAGGGAACGTACTGGTATCTGCCTGAAATCTAGTTAGCGATGATGTGCCTGTTCTCTTTGGGTGTGGTCTTTGATTGATGAAACATTCGAGGCTATTCAGAGCTCATCGTGGTCTTGTCCTGACTGTTCAGGACTGCTAGTGGTGAACCGAGGTTACATAGTCTGTGCGGAGTGCGGTCTGGTCATTTCCAGAGAGTATGTCCTGCCCACTTATCAAATGGGTGCGGAACGTCACAATGACAAGCCTGATGCAACTGTCTATGTTTCCTTGGGTAATCGGATGCACATTGTGGACGGGCTTGGGAGCTACATTGGTTTTCACAAAGAGAAGTACTTCCAAGATGCACAGGGTCAGGCTCTATCAGCGAGATCACAAAAGAGATTCAAGCGTCTAAAGGCAGTCTACAGCACACGAGTAAGGATAGGTAGGAACGAGGCGAAATACAGGGCTCTCCGAACCCTCAATCATGTTTCGAAGTTGTTGATGCTGAGTGAACAAGTGCGTGATCGTACTGCATACCTCTACAAGAAGATAGTTACGGAGGCGTCCACTAAGATTACGAACAACATTCTACTCATCGCAGTATGTCTGCTTATGGCTGTTCGTGAGTATAAGGATGGCGCACCGATAACGTTGGATGAGATAGCTAGCACGTTCGAAAAATGTGGCCATCGAGTGAATGTGAGAGCTATAGTCAGAGAGGCATTGAAACTCAAATCGCTGACAGGCATTGCTCCTCAGATTCGTCGTCCGGAGGATTATGTGCCAAGAGTTCTCTCGATGTTGATGAATAGCGACAAGGTCGTAAGAAAGATACGGGCACGAGGTTGGGACTTGAGAACCTATGAAAACGCACTAAGAGACAAGATGCTTGAGATTCTTGGAATCATACCAGCCTCGAGAAGAGGTGGTCGGAATCCATTCATATTCACAGTTTCTGCGGCTTATGCTAGTGACCGATTGATTGCGGATGAACACGGAAGACGTTTTGTGCTCACTCAGAAGCTTACGTCCAACGCGACTAGAGTAGCAGAGTACAGTATCCGAGATCACTTCGGGATGATGAAGAAGGAGATTGTAGTGCTCACCGAGCATGCATAGACACGGTTCTTGGCCGATTCGTCCCGCGTCATTTGTCTGAGATGAGAGAGAATGTCGAGATGTGATGTGGTCGTTCTCAGATGTCCGGAAGAAAGGTGTAGCAAGTGTTTGGACTCCTCCTTGTCCACCTGCTCAAGGCTTGCTTCTTTCACGAATGACGATTCATCCAAAGCCGTGATAGTAGAGCCAGAGAAAAACTTGGTTCATGTGGGGGGTCTTGAGAAACGGGTTCCAATCAGTCCACCATGGAAAGGAGGCGAGTGGGAAACAGTCTTCATTGATGGCTATGCTCAGCTGCTTGATTCGAACCTGAGGCTCCTAGATGTCTATATTATTGGTCCATATCTGTCTCTCTTCTTTGAAAGGACTGGCGAAAGTAACATCCACCATAGAACTCACCCCTTGGTGAGAAGCTCCCTTGAATATGGACTGTTAGACAAGCTGAGTGACGATCTACAGAAGTTCACAGAGGACATGCCGAGCTCCAGAATGGACCTGTCAGACAGACTTCAGTACGTGTCTGAATGGGTTTCGACTAGAATCGTACAGACACTACCAGAAATAAGCAAAACTACACGAGAGAGAATTGCTCATACTGTAGCTGGTCGGACATCGGTGTTAGGACCGTTTCTTCCAATCCTGTTGGATGATGGGGTGGAGGAGATCTACGTGGATCGACCTGGAGCTCCAGTCTATTTTGACCATCGACATTTCGGAAGATGTTCGTCTGATCTTGTCCTAGACCAGGACGACGTCGCACGTCTAACCACTTTGGTTAGAGCTGAAAGCAACTTACATCTGGACAGAAGAAATCCTTCACTAAAGACCAATCTTCGGCTCTATGACATAGACTTGCGCCTAGCTGTTAGCATACCGCCACTAAGTCCTGACGGCATGCATCTAGAGATTCGACGAGCTAAGGAATCTCCATTCTCGATTATGGATCTTGTACTAAATGGAACCCTCAGCTTGAAGGCTGCTGCGGCTTTAACATTGGCTGTCGGGTCCAGATTCAACATAACAATAACGGGAGGCCCAGGCACAGGAAAGACCACATTGTTGAACGCTCTGGATATGAGTACGCCATCAATGTGGAGGAAAATATACATTGAAGATGCAATTGAAAGTAGAGTCTTGGCAGATCACCATCAAGTTCGAATCCGGGTCGACCCTGTCGATGAGATTAGCAGCAGGTTTGACAAGACCTCAGAGATAGTCAAGAGTCTTCATCGGTCTCCCGACTATCTTGTTCTCGGTGAGATACAGACAGCTGAACACAGTAAGGCACTCTTCCAAGCTATTGCAGCTGGACTTAGGGTAATGCAGACGTGTCATAGTGATTCTGCAGCAAGTCTCGTGGCTCGATGGACTTCAGGACACGGGATAGAGAAGACAAATGTGGCTCTGTTAGACTTGATTGTCACGATGGAGAGACCGATACCGGGGAAGTCATATCGACGAGTGAATCAGATTGCCGAGGTGCGTAGGGAGATTGTCGACGGGTTCCTTGCGTTTTCCGGCCTCAATATGGTATACGATTGGCGTGCTCCTGAATCTGTCAGATGGGCGCAGGATGGTGCGTTCATGTTTCATGCGAATAGACTAGGACTTGAGAGTCATATTCCTGCTTTTGAGGCAATCCTGACGTATCTGAAGAATGACAGGCGCTCATCATCTACAGGTTCGAGTACTTCTTTGAGTGACCACCTATGGGGAAAAGACCATCCAATGCAATCACTGGGAGCTTAGGTTCGTGTTGTAGGGGTTTTTGGGGCACTTAAAATACGGTTTCGGGGATGTCAGTTCAGGAGTAACTGTCAATGAACGCAAGGGAACTCATCGCAGATGAGTCAGGTGGGCCCTTGGTGGAGGAGAGTCTCCTCTTGGGTCTTGCAGTGGTCACTGTATCAATAGTCATCGCAGTTATCCTTCAAGCTACTGGTTGGGCACAAGACATCATAGGAAGTCTTCTGCAGCTACTAGAGGACAGTTGGAGTAGTTTCACAAGTCTATTTCCCTAGTATCATTCAATCATGACTGGTCTACTGCTGGAGAGGAGCCTCCTTTGAGAAAGCCTTATTTGCGGTCTTGAGGGAGCACTCCCGCTCCGGACTGGTTCCCGTTAGCTCCGGTAGATACGTCGCGGAATTCATCGTGATGTAGCCGTGTGTAGTCCGGCCCAGCATGGGGGACTCTCGATCCCCCGACCCGGGTTCAAATCCCGGCCGGAGCACCAGATTCATTCTTCTAACTAATCAGATGTTTCCGATATAGTGTTGGGATGCCGACAAGACTGAGTGAAACACAGAGAGTTAGTACCAGACCAGCTATTCCAATGCCTTGTGCCGTTTGAATATCTGCTTCAGACACCACAATAAGGGCATGTCCCGAAGATGGGTGAAGATGCTGTGTGCCATCTGTATAGTGGTATAATCTATGGAAACCAGCAGTTGAGGGCATAGGGAGAATGAGTTCTACTATACCGGATTGCATGGAAACTGTGGTTGCACTGATGGTTAACCATTCGTAGTTCAGTATCAGTCCTTCCAATAATGTGCCATTCAGGCATCTTATCACGAGATAGACCCGGATCTCTCTGAGTTCTGGACTGGTGATGTAGTGTGTCAGGTCAACTTGCACAGGCATTACTCTGCTTACAATGAGTGCATATTCAAGAGATGATGAGAGCTCGTAGGAAGGCAGACTGCCATTTGTCCTGAGAAGCATAACATATCGTCCTTGGGTTTCAGGGGCGAGCAGTGTTATGTTCGCAAGTCCGTAGGCATCAGTGACTTGAGATGGTAGGACAGTATTGTTTATCCGGACCGCGATTAGTCGATCAGGAAGACCGGTTTCACTCGAGTTGAGTTGGACACGAAGTGAGAAGCTTTGCGCAGGGGAAGCATAGCCGAGAATATTGGTTTCAATAATCGAAATTACCGGCTTGAGCCAAACAGTCACTGAGAACAATCGGGTTGTGTTTGTAAGGTAGGGATTCCCTAAGACTTTGGTCAGTAGACCTCTGATGCCAGTTGGGCCTCTGAAAACATGCTGAAATTGGGTGATTGTATGGCCTGGAGGTACAGGAATGTTGAGTGTTTCATTTGTAGGTTCATCTTGGATGGCGATATGAACTCCTGGGATCGGTCTACGAAGTGAATCGTGAACTTCCAACCGTATCTGAGATTCATCTCCAATGATTGTGTAGTCTGGTAACACCAGGGAAACTATGGCTGGGCTTGTCACCACAATGTCTACTTCAAGATAAGCGGCCGCATGACGTTCTGTGCCACCATACTCTATTCTTACTGTGTGTGGACCCAAATCCACCAAGTAATCAACATGCACTAGATGCTCAGTCGCTCCGAATGGGTCAGTTGTGGTGCTGGAAACGAAGTTGCCATCCAACAGAACGCTCAGATTGGCGCTAGGGAGGCCCTCACCCTCGGCACTCACATTCAACTTCAACCATAGGAACTCGTCTGGCTGGAGCTGGGTCCCATTCATGTCCTCCAGTTCAATTGATGGCAGAATCTGTTGTACGTCAATTATAATAGAATGCTCAGATTTGTTGTGATATGTTGACGTGGCTGGTTCATAGACTGCTTTGAGTTCATTGTTGCCTAAGGAGCACCAAGATGTGTTACAGCCTAGGTTGAATGTCACTTGACCTGTTTCATTTGTGTAATCTGCAGCGAGTAGAATATCGTCATGATAGATAGCTATCAATTCATTCCCGATAGCTTCGTCTTGGTCATTAAAGAGTTCGACCGAGAATGAGATTTGGTCTCCAGGGTGATAGGCTTGTTGAGTATATTCTAAGTCTATGTGCGTAGCTGAAACAACTGTCACGGTTGTCCATTGACATGATGGAGCAAGAGAACGTGTATCGTTGCCTTCGAAAGTCACATTGAGCAGAGTGGGACCAAGTGGGTGGTCGAAAGTGAGGTTCCAGTATATCAAGGCGTAGCCATTGCTGTCTGTCAATGAGGAGCCTATGAAGGAGTTCAGCAGACAATCATAGAAGTCCAAACGCTGCTCACTTACAGGATCTCCGTAGGACCCATTCTGAAGAAGTCTTGCACTGATAGGTACTAAGCTCCCTCTTAGCACGATAGAATCCTCCTCTGCAATTGCATTCTCTGCATTTATCAGTGAGAGAGCAATTGACAGCGTAATTGCAAGGATTACAGCTAGACTAAGCCTCCTCAGGGGCAACACCTCGATGATTTTGCTGAGTTTCATGAATCTCTATTATCAGACTGTGAACTCACGGAGGAGTGAGAACGGGTTTCTGATTTGTTCATGAGTCCACTCATTGGTTTTTAACCTCCTACCGATGCAGAGGACTATATTCGGTCAATTTGGACACTGGTGGATATCGGGGGGAGTTCATATGTCAACAGAGAATACGAGTAGCTGGACGTATGACCGAGAGAAGATACTCATTGCCTTGCTCTCAGATGTGGTGATAATGAATGTCTAGTGAGAGGCTGCACGAGGAAGACATGAGAGAAGGAGCATATTGGGAGAATCATCCAAGACTATGGCGTGGAATAGAATTGGGTTGGATTCTAGGAATCGTGTGCTGTGCATTCTATCTGCTTCTTGTGTATATACTCCCTCTGGCAGGTCTGGTGAATTCTGTGTCTATTCCATTTAGATTTCTAGTGGAGATCTTGATCTGTGGAGTGCCTCTATCCATGGGTTGTCTTGTGCTGACACAGAGATTGCTCTCAGAACAGACTCTATTGGAGGTCGTCAATGACCTACTAGTGCTGCGCTCTCACCAGCATGTGGTTGGAGTATGTTGCCTTGACATCACTTCTGTTGCGGGCTCTGTCCGTATTGGAGAGAATGAACGTCCCGAATACGACACGAGCTTCCTGCTGGCAATGCGTGCCGGAATGGATGGACGTGTGAATATGACTTACGAAACCGGGGTATTGAATGGTGAGCCCTATCTCCGCATCTTCATCACTGCATCAGGAAAGGCGCTTGATGAGATTGCTGAGCTATTAAGAAGAGAAGCTACTCGGACTGAGGCAATTCTCTTGGCCTCCTTGAACAATATTGAATTGCATCAACTCAAAGGTGAGAGTCTTACAGAAGCGTCACTAAGACTGATTGATGCCGAGTTCGATAGTTATTCTGGTCTTTCCTTTGAAGCAGATAGAAACGCCTTGATGATACTCACAGGAGAGCCGCGTGTTCTACCCTTGGCTGAGAGTTCGCAGGTGGGTACTTTCCTCTCTACAGTATTGAAACAAGGATGCGATGTGGTCTTCTCCTGTGTCTTCTCAAAAGCAAAACGAGGAAGAGAACAGAAGAGAATGGAGAAACAGTGGAGCACGATCCGCGAAAAGGAAAAACGGAAGGAAGACTCACTAGCTGATCAGTCCAAGAAAAGGAAACTTGTACGTCACTATGAAGAGATTCGAAGCAGTGCCGGTTGGTTTGACACGACTGTCCACATCTTGATGAAGTCTGATACCTCAGTGCACATGAAAGAGGTTCAAGAACGGGTTACCGGACTAGTTCACTCAATATGGGGCGATGATGATAGTATTCGTTTGAAGAGAAAGGCAATTGGAAGGAAGTCTGCCTTGAGATTGCTTCTGCGCCGGCACATGACCCGACAGAGAACTCATGTTAGTAGGTTGGTCGCTTTTGTGAATACTCCCGTTCAGCAGTTGCCAGTGATAGCTGCTTCTCAAGTTCCCGACTTTTCAATACCTGCCAAGGAACTAGTAGACAATGAATTGAGAATTGGTCAGGCTGTCTATAGTGGGCGACGGTTGAACACTGTTGGGCTCCGGACGGAATGGTTGCGAGAGCATGTGGCCGTCCTTGGGGCCACAGGTACTGGAAAGACTACTCTCGTGAAACATCTCATGGCGGAACTGAGTAGAAAGTCAAAGACTCCTTGGTGGGTGTTTGATATCAAAGGGTCTGATTATGTAGACCTCTTGGACTCATGTGATGGAGAAATACTCGTATTACGACCTGGAATCGATTCATCATTTGTGATAGACTTCATGGATTCTGAGGTTGACTCCCATGAGAGGCATGCTCATACGACATTTGCGATACTAAGAGAAGTGCTTACTGAGAGAGGAACCACCTCGGAACTATCTCCGGCAATGGAGAGGCTTCTACGGGAGGCAATTCTCAAAGTTGCAGAGGAGCAGAGAAAGGGGAACTCGGTTCAGAGCCTCCTTAAGGCAATCTCGGATTTGGCAGGCAATGACCGAATTGGAGGAATGACTCGGGATGCACTGACGAATCGTCTGGAGATACTCTCACGGGAGCCACTTGGTTCGATACTTGGTGGTGGGCCTAATGCGGTGAGAATCTCCAAACTGATGGACAAGCGTGTGATTCTTGATCTTCGGCATGTTGCAGGAACAGGTGGCATGGAGGCCGCTAGACTGTTGTACAACTTGATTGCAAAACGTATCTTTGACTGTGCACTCCAAAGAGGCATTAGACCCGGTCTTCATCACGTGGTTGTACTCGAAGAGGCCAGCAATCTTGTACCGGAGAGTTATACTAGACATTCGGCCGCAGATGTGACTACAGGTGAATCAATGGTCATGCTTCAGAGAGCAACTGGACAGGGAGTCATCGTTGTTTCAACAAGACCCAATGTTTCCTCCAATATCCTTGCGAATACTGCGACAAAAGTGATGTTTCGGCTCCCATATGACAGCATTGTGGGTGGAAGATTCATGTCTCTCGACAGTGATCAGGAGAAGTATCTGAGAACAATGAAACGTGGGAGAGCGCTCATCGTCATGCCTGGCATCGAGACTTTCGAACTAGCTACTTGGCCCTTTGTTACAGAGTCGCACAAGAAGACATTGAATGGAGAGTCACTTGGCCTTCCAGAACAAACCGACCACAGAAGTACGGCGGTTGTAGTACCGGATAAATCAGATTTGGAAGGGGCTCCGGGTGCAGTGTTTGATAGACTGGGAGAGTTGGGATCGCATGTTGTGGCCTTTCTTGCATCGAGAAACTTGGCCACTCAGAAGGAGATAGAAAGGCTTCTTGGATCGATCGATTCGAGAATGGAAGAAGAAGACATCCATGAGGTTATTCGAGATCTGGTGTCCTTGGGAACTGTTGATAGAGAAGGCCTTTCCCTGGTTCCCGGGGGTTTCGTATTCACACTACCAGGCCGTGGCCTGCAAGCTGTAAAGGATGCAATTGCTGGCTACATCATTGAAAAGCTGGAGCTATTCGGAATCACTCTAGATGAGGACATAGATGAAGGGTCTGGGATTCTAGTTGAAGACAAAGCGATTCTGATACTACCGGAACAATTGAAAACATCATCTATGGGATTGGTGCTGGAGAAAACTCGTGAATACATGAGAAGCTTGGGCAATAACGTTGCTGAGCTGATTCTAATTGTGAGAGGAAGTGTGGCTGCTGCAAAGCTGCGAGAGATAATGACTGGGTCAGAGGACTTCAATGCCGTGACGGTCATATCTGCCTTTCCGAGCTCTCTGGATTCTATGATTGAGAGTCTGCTTCCTCAGACTCTCTCGAGTACAGAGTTGACTTCATCTTCTCATCCGACGAAGCTTGCCGTTGGTGTTCCTAAGACTGAACAGGTAGGTTTGATTGGAGCAATTCATGATGTCGGATCAGCTACAAGTCGTGCGATTCAGATGCGTCTTTGGTTTCAGCTAATCCAAGATTTTGTTGATTTGTCAGATGGCAGAATACAGTGGGACATTCTGTTAGAGTTCATTGAAACGACTGCTATGCAGTCTGTCAAGGGGAACTCAACCCCGCTCAGTGTTGAAGAAGGAAAACGTGCTCTAACGGAATTGCTGGCTGACGAAGTCCTAATAGCTTTGCGCGTGGGTGAGAGGCCGAGGTTTGTAAGCCTTGATGAGGGGCTCTGGATTGTCAACTCTGTTATGTTGAAGGATTTCAAAGAGTCTGTCATAGATGCCCTAGAGCTGGATTTACGTGGACGGGGAGATGAGGTCAAACGGAATCACGGATACTATGACCTATGCAACAACGGAGTATCGTTTGTTATATTCCCAAACCAACAACAGCTGAACACCCTTCTTCACATACATACCGATGTGGCATGCAGAAAGTGTAAGTCAACCAAGATAATCGGAGTTCTGACTGCTGCAGAGTACTTGGAAGAAGATATGGTGATGCCAGAGAACGTCAAGCTCTACGACTTCTCAGAATACCTCTCTGTCACAGCCGCAGTCGGTCAGTAGACTATATGTAACAAGAGTTGAATCAGCTCTCTGTACTTAGATTTGTATCCTCGTACATACTGTAGAAGTTCCAGAAAGTAATGAAGAGAGACGATTAGAAACACCGAGGTTGAAGACTGCAATATCGATGTCTAGCCCAGACAGCGTAGAGATTTCATTGAGCTTCTTCTTCATTCCTCCGGTGACATCAGTAGCTGATGATGGTCCCGTCCTTGCAATGATTGCATTCCATTTGGAAGTATCAATGACATCGATGTGGTTGGCATTGGGATTGATTCGAGGGTCGTCCTCAAGGACTCCATCCACATCAGTTCCAATATAGAGTGCCTTTGCCCTCATTTCCTTCGCAAGATATACTGCGATTGTGTCCCCGCTTAAAATGGAGGCGCCGAGCATGCTGTCGAAGCAGACATCACCATGTGTCACCGCAACCAAACCTGAATCAAGCGTTCTCTGAATCATTTCAGTCGGGAATGTCGCAATCTTGCGATTCTGTAGTGTGACCATAGTAAATGGAGCTAGTACAACTGCGTGGGCTCCTTCCCTGTTTAGGACCTGCTCAACTGCGAGAGAGAGAACTGTCATATTGTGACGGATTGGAGAAACTCCTTCTAGTAGGAGTCCCTGAGTTGTTGAATCGCTTCCAAAGCCATACTTGTGAGCCGCTTGGTGGCCGTGAGCTCCTCCTCCAAGTACGACGATGAGTTCACCATCATGACTTCTCAATTCATGTGCGATGCGGGATATGTTGTTCTCGTTGACTGCAGGCGGAGAGGAATCTTTGTGGGTTATGACTGATCCTCCCAGTTTCACAATCACGAGGTTGTTCAAGTCTGACACTCATCCGCGTTGTATTGTGCGGCCTTATGGACATTGCCTTTGACGTCGTAGGGCCGTTTCAGGTCAATACATAAGACAACCTTTTTATCCGAATCCAATTCCGTTGCGGTATCCAGCCTATCCATGGGACGGACCTGACTATGACTCAGAAAGCACGGATCAGACTGTCAAGCACAAGTACCGAACACCTTGATGGTGTTTGTACTCAAATCAAGCGTATCACACGCAAGACAGGAGTCCGTATGTCCGGTCCAATACCTCTACCTACAAGAAGAATGGTCATTCCCACTCGGAAGACCCCATGCGGGCAGGGCTCTGAGTCCTGGGATAAGTGGGAGATGCGAGTTCACAAACGACTTATCGACATCGATGCGGATGAGAGAGCGATTAGGCAGATTATGCGAGTAAGGATTCCTGACTCTGTCTATATCGAGATTGAACTCACGGGATAGTACAGCCCTGACTGAACACAAAACCCTTTTTGTGAATACTTCCAAGTGTTGCTTACCTATATGCAGAGCTAGGAGTCCTCAGAATACATGTGTGGAATCATCGGAGTCGTTCAAAAGCGTGGTCAGGTTGCACCATTCCTGCATCAAGCACTCAAAAGACTGGAGTATCGAGGCTACGACTCAGTTGGTGTGACAACCATATCCAATGGTCAGCTTCACATGAAGAAGGACAAAGGGAAGATTGAAGAAGTACACAAGAAGCTCAACCTTGATGAGATGCCTGGCTGCATAGGGATTGGACACACTCGTTGGGCCACTCATGGAATACCTTCCATGTATAACGCGCATCCGCACTTTGACTGCAAGAACGAGATTGCAGTAGTCCATAATGGTGTCATTGACAACTTTCTCGAACTCAGAAACGAGCTAGAATCGAAGGGGCATGAGTTCACCTCTGAAACAGACACTGAAGTGATTCCTCACATGATTGAGGACTTTGTTTCTGATGGGCTGACTCTTGATGATGCTATCACAGAGGTCACCCGTCGGATTGAGGGAACTTATGCAATAGTAGCCATGACATCGAAAGATGATGGTAAGATTGTATGTACACGTGATGGCAATCCACTTGTTATTGGACGCAGAGAAGGAGCAACATACGTATCTTCAGACATCCCGGCATTTCTTCCTATGACTAATGACATGATTCTGCTTCTTGATGGGGAAGTGGCGACCTTAACGGCCGAAAAGGCTGTGATTCAAAAGCTGTCTGATGGATCTGAAGTGGAGAGAGAAACTATCAAGATTAGCTGGACTGCGGATCAAGCCCAAAAAGGTGGTTTCCCTCACTTCATGTTGAAGGAAATACATGAGCAGCCAGAGGCAATTAGGAAAACCCTCAGGATTCGACCTGAGGTAATTCAGGAGGCTGTAAGGTTTATCCATGAAGCAAGGAATGTCTACTTTTTAGCTATGGGTACGTCTGGTCATGCTGCCATGGCTGGGAGACATATGTTCGCCTCACTTGCGGGCATCTTGCCCAGTTTTGAACTTGCCAGTGACTTTCCAGACACTGTCTACAAATCACTATCAAAGGATGATCTTGTGATTGCAATCACACAGTCCGGAGAAACAACAGACACGATAATGGCAGTGAAATATGCGAAGTCGTTTGGCGTGAGAGTAGTGGCTATTACGAATGTCATTGGTAGCTCGATTACACGCATGGCAGACCATACAGTCTTCACTCAGGCAGGCCCAGAGATAGGAGTTGCCGCCACAAAGACGTTCATGGTACAATTGACTGCCCTCGCTCAGTTGGCACTGGCACTTGGGGAACGCACGGGCTCTGTAGGAAAAGAGATACTTGAGAAGAAGCGACAATCTCTCGAGAAACTACCTGAAGTTGTTTCGGAGGTCATTTCTAGGAATGAAGAGAGAGCCAGACGATTAGCAGGGCTTCTTTATGACAAGCCAAGTCTACTCTTCTTGGGCAGAGGCGTATCTCAAGCCACTGCCGAGGAGGGTGCTCTCAAGCTCAAGGAGATTTCCTATAATCATGCTGAAGCCTATTCTGCAGGACAATCGAAACATGGACCCATAGCACTTGTCCAGGACGAGTATCCTGTCATCTTTGTGGTCCCAAGAGATGAAACCAGAAGCAGAATCGTCGGTAACATAATGGAAATGAAGGCCCGTGGTGCATCAATCATCTCGGTGATTGCAAGAGATGATGAAGAGCTTAAGGGGTTCTCCAATCATTGGTTCACTATCCCAGAGGAGATCGAGCCTGAATTTTCGACGATACCTTATGTGATACCGTTGCAGTTGTTCAGTTACTATATGGCGAGGAGAAAGGGCTTCGATCCTGATAAGCCGCGTAATCTGGCGAAGTCGGTCACAGTTCTCTAGGGACTTTAAATCTGAACCTAGAAGTTACTACTAATGTGTGAAACAAATGTGGCTGGTTCTTCTTGGTCCTCTAGTAGACTTCGCGAATCTCATAGCAGCATACTTTGCTGAGATTTGGGAGTTCTTGATATTCATTGGAAGAGTGTCTGCGGCAATTGTGGTCCTCATTGGAGCCATTCTTTGGTTCACAGAAGTTAATTCAAAGAGGGGAAAGGGGTTGGTGTTGAGTGGAATACTTCTCGCCATTATTGTCCAGTACTTCGTGACATACCCTCCCGCATTCGTAATAGGCTAGTACTCAGAGAAGCTCTCTAATGATGGTTTGAAGCGAATCCGCAAGTCGGTCGATGTCCTCAGTTGAGTTGTACACATGAAGGGACACTTGGATGAGGCCCTCCTCGGACAGCGGCTTGACAAGCGGATGAGCACATACAAGCCCGCTCCGTACTGCAATGTTAAGGTCGTCAAGGAATAGAGCAACCTCATGACAGTTCATACCATCCTCTTCCCCAACGTTGAACCCAAGGATTGTGTTTGTGCTATCTAGATTGCCGTAGAGAACCAGAGTACTCATTTCACTCAGACGACTTACCAAGTAATGCGAAATGTGTTTCATGTGTTTTGTGAGATTTCGAGATTGCAGGTTTCCGAGGTACTCTAACGATGCACCGAGACCGGCAATTGCGGGTACATTCAGTACTCCTGATTCGAACTTGTCTGGGTGGAGAGCAGTTTCGAAGGATCCAATCATGACATTTGCGACCGCTGAGCTTCCGAGTATTCCTGGTTGATGGGTTTCTCCTATCTCATCAGAAGTCCACTGGATGGCAAGACCGGGTGGTGCTAGAAGCCCTACGTTGGCAGAACATAGGACAACGTCCGCTCCGAGGTTCGCAGGTATCACCTCCGAAACTCCAACTGACTGAGTGGCATCTGTGAGTAACAATGCGCCTTCATCGTGTGATATCTCGGCAATCTCTGGAATGGGGTTTCTCGTTCCGATACCTATGGCTACGTGATTGGCTGCAACAATTCCAGTCTTGTCGTCTACGGCCTCTTCGAGTGCGGCAAGATCTAGGACTCCTTCCTGATTTACAGGTACCAACTGGACTTCAAGTCTGAGGACTTGGGCCGCTCTGAGAAGTGCTACCATCACAGAATGCTCTTCGCTCTGGGCAACGACCAACTTCTTTCGTTTGGAGGTGCTCCACTCAAAACCGTATGCTAATGAAGCGACCGCCGAAGGAATGGATTTCTGGAAGGAGACCTGTGACCTGTCGGTCTGGAAATAATCGGCAAGCGAATTGCGGACTTCCTCAACCATACTGCTTGCATTTACTGCTAGATGATGGGCACCACGTCGGGCTGACGCTACTGTACTCTTGAGAAACTCGGCGGTTGCATCGACAGCGACCCTTGGAACTAGACCTGTGCTTGCGGAGTCAAAGTATGCGAGTTCGGGCTCAGCCTCGAAGATGCTAAAATCAGACTTCACTTCCAGTTTAGCAGCCATGGTTCAATGCTATTCGAGGGGTCTCTTTAATTGTTGGCCTTGTGTCAGTATTCTCGTGAATTCCCTGACTTCGCAACCTATTGAGGGCTACTTCGTAGTAACTAATGAAGGTCTTGTATTTGAAGTGAAAGGGGTCATTCAACCCGTAGACCGGTTGATTGCCTACCTAAGATACGTTCCAGATCCCAGTGGAAACCGGCAATCAAGAGATGGATTACGATTCTCGAAAGTATACGATCTTGAGAAACGCAACAGGTACCTTCGTGAGAAACACCCACAGTATCTTTGGTATGATGAGAAACGTGGACGCGTTCTTCAAGCTGTTCCAAATGATTGTGTGTCCTATGTGCTAAGTCCTATTGACGGTCTACGCCAGCTTCGCGATCTAGGACTACACATGACCGCTCTTGAGGAAGCATCGCAATCTCTTGCTCAGAGTATAGTTGACAAGGCAGGCATAGAGTCGTCAGATATCGGGCTCACTGGTTCTCAGCTTGTTGGTCTTGATACCTCTCAATCGGACATTGACCTTGTTGTGTACGGAGCACGTCAAGCCAAGAGAGTTCATGCAGTACTAAGAGATAGCTCTCTCCCAAGAACGAAACGATATCATGGTGACAGGCTTGAGAGGCATCTGGACTTCAGGTGGAAAGGACACAGTAGATGGAGATCCGTATTGAAGAAGATAGAAGCTAAGAAAGCTCTACAAGGGTTGTATGATTGGATTGACTTCTTTGTCAGAGCAGTCAAGCTGCCAGATGAGATGGGGTACAGCTATGATGATTTCACATTTGAGTGTAAAGGCACCCGGGTAGTGGATTGTGTGGTGACTAATGATTCTGATTCGATATTCACTCCATGTACGTACCTTGTTCAGTGTGAAGAGCTGCCAGATCTGTCTAGGCTCGTTAGCTATCGCGGCCGTTTCACTGAGCATGTTCACAGGAGTGAGCGTGTCGAGGCAAGAGGACGACTTGAGTTAGTACGTAACGTTACCAAGGCAGAAAGCTTCTACCAACTCGTGCTTGGAGAGGACTCCTTTGACTACTTGGTACCAGTCATCTAGGTCAAGAATCACGTCAACGGATTCACGGCATTTACAACATTTCACAGTCCTTCTCTGTGAATGGCGCCCTTTCTGTGAACAGTCCCCACAGAAAAGACCCCAAATCACCATATACATTCCAAGAAGGGCTCATAACAGCCCATTATTATGTGAATGAAGCTACCCCTTGATTTCCGGTGGAACGGGATAAAAAGAGATATGAAATGCTCATTGAGTTGTTCACAAACTACATAGTCTAGTGAATAGCAGAAGAAATGGAGAATAACCTGTTTCTCCGATTTTGGGCGCCCATAGACCTTTATTTTAGATTTGGGGCACTCACAAGCTGCCAGCACACTCTTCTCATCTAGGACGTGTTCTGAATGCCCACAGACGCATTATGTAGCTGTTATGTTGGTATTGGTGATTCACATACTCACACTTATTTGCCGAAACCTGGTAGGCTGTTGTGAACACAGTCTTATACAAAAGACTCAATGAATGTCAGATGTAGTCGAGGCGAAGACTTTGAAGACCGAAGAAAGAACGGGGTATCTGTACGAGTTCACATATAACTCCGGTCCAGGTCTGAGAGAAGTCTTTCAGTGTAAATACGTCAAACCCGATGAGGCATTGACGAGATTCCGGAGGATTCTTGCACTCACGGAGGAGCCATTTGATTTTAGAATCGTAGTACGTGATGAATCAAAGAGAGAGGAGTCTAGTTTCCAAGTGGAAGGTGGCAGCATTGAGGAGATGTTTGAGAAGTTCAAAGTCTTCTTGGAAACTAGTACTGGGTATTCATTTGCACCAGAGCGAAAGGAAGCTGTTGATACTGAAATTGAAGAGATCAGCTACGAGTCCATGAGTAGCTATGAGAAGATGCACATAGTGATCTACGCCTCTTTCAAGCATGGTAAGTTCTCCTCCTTGGATGTTGCTGAGATCTATCAGGCTACATTCAATGATGATTTGCCCAAGAGTACTGCATCCACTTACCTAGCTCGAATGTGGAATGGTGGAAAGGGACACCTAGAGAGATATGGGAATCGTTCGGGGTACACGTATCGGCTCAAGACAGAGGTCCCGGACGTCCAGAAGGAAGCCGAACGAGCAGAAGAGATTCTTGCTTCCATTCAACTGCATGTGGGCAAATAGCCTGAGCACCACTCATATCCAAGAATCTGGTATGTCAAATCAGATTGTTGTTACACGATCCTCCAGTTTGATATCCAGACTTTCCAACTCCTTGAGAATTGGCGCATACACCTCTGGCATCACAGGCCGGTGAACCCCTACAAGTTTCATGGATCCATCAAGAATTATTCTGCTCGCTATGGCTACTGGGAGTGCAACGGTTCTGGACATTGAGCTGTCGCCATTCGGTATGCCGAAGTCAATCATAGTGGAAGTAATCTTCTCCTTCCTGTCAGGATATTCAGCTATGAACTCGTGATGCATCACTATCATGTCCCTCTCACCGGGAGCGTACTGCAGCTTTTGTTCGAAGAGACTGCAGAGTGCGTCTAGATGTGTGTTGATGCCATCTGGAATCTGTTGGTTGTCGAAGAGCCCAAGCCACTCTAACCGTGAAATCACAGGATCGTCGCTCTTGAGTCCAGTCTTTTTCGAAACACTTTCTCGAAGGTCTGCCTCTCTATCATTGACTAGGTTGTACATCATGTCAGCGAAAGTCATTCCATCAAGACTCTGTTCATCAAGTGAGAGAAGACCAAGGTTGGCAATCTTCTTGAGTGTGCCACACCAACCGAGGTTTCTGAAGGTCCCGCGCAGAATGGTATCTGTTTCATGGATTCCATATATGTCGATGAATGACATGCTGTCACGGTTGGGATAACCCTCGAACTTCCCTATTCCAGGAACTTCCATTATCTCGTAATTATCAAAGAGCTCAGCTCCTGGAATCTTCACCTCTTTGCCATCACGAAGGAAATAGGCATCATTACGACCTGCCAACAGAACTCCTCTGGGACTCCAAGACAGTTTGTATCCAAATGGATTATCGTTGGCCTCTGGAGCAGGGAGACCTCCAGTAAAGGATGTGAAACTCCTAATCTTCCCATCCTGATTGTGAACATGATCTATGATCTTCATGGCACTCATGTGGTCTATGCCTGGGTCAACACCGCACTCGTTGAGAATTGGAATCCCGGCAGACCTAGCCGCCTCATCTAGCTTCTTCATCTCAGGAGAGATGTACGATGTGGTGCAGAAGGGCGTCGCATGTTCAATGGCAATCTTTGCTGCTTTCACATGGAAGGTATATGGAAGAAGAGAACATGCTAAATCGGCTTCTTCAATCAGCTTGTCAAGAAGGTCGTCATCGGTTTCTATGTTGAAGGTCACAGTTTCAGTGTTCTTACAGCCTTCAACAAGGCGGTCTGCTTTACTCTTAGTTCTGCTTGCGACCGTAACATGAAAACCATGGTCACTAAGGTACTGGATATAGGGACGGGCAACCAGACCGGCCCCCAGACAAAGCACTCTCTTCATCGTTAGTTTCGCTCCGTTCACAAATACTCCTTGAGATACATGTATTCTTTCGTGAGTTCTCCTTGATAGACAATCACTGCGTCCTTCAGCTCCTTGGGAAGATTGAGCTGTTGGAATGGTACTGTAAAATCCGCCTTCGCCAGCGCAGGTATATAGTCCAAAAGGGTTTCGCTAAAGGAGGTGGATGAGTCGCGTGGTAATTCACAAGGGAGATTGTCAACTGCCATTACGACTGGTCCGTCACCTTTGACGCTTGGTTCTGCGCGGTCTTGGTCAACGATATAGGTGAATACGGGGTTTTCAGGATTGGTTGTTCGAACTGTGAATTGGATGGCACCATCAACATCACACGAGATGTCGCCTACTACCTCGAGTCTTCGATTCAGGGAGTGCCAGTGCTTCTTGATGAAGCTCTTAGTCAGAAGCCGGGGGTATTTGTCTGACCAGTAGATGCAGTTGAGTATAACCACAAGGTGAGGTACGTACTTCTCAAAGACGCCTTTGTACTTGGTTGACCCGTTCCTGTAGTAGTCTTGGAGGTCGAAGTCTGCCTCAGAGTCTTTGGGTTCAACCATATGTTCCTCTTTGAAGACGCACTTGTAAAGGACGTTGTTCTTTGGTTCTGATATGTCGAATATCTCCTCGGGGTCAATCTGTATATGCGGAAGAAGGTCAAACATCTCTTGTGCACCGCGCGAAACATTGCCATATCCTGTAAAACCGACTACAAATGGGACTAGGTGGTTTGGTAGTCCGTGTTCGGATATTCGACGTCCTAGAGCTTGAAACTCCTCTTTCAACTCGGCGAGATTTCTACACTGTAGTGTGTGCTTCATCCCTGCGAAGGGGTTTGGTTTGACCCCCTTGGACTCCAGCCGCTCTCCCAAGACTCGAAGTGTATCAGATACTCCAGCCATCCCGGCCCAGTTTCCAAAGAAGATCAGTCTTCTTCCCTTCTCGTCAATGACTCGCTCATAGTCTATTAGTGTAGCACCTACGTCCATAATCCGCTTGAGCATTGGCATGTTGTACTTTTGGCCCTTGATGGTGTGACTGAAGAAGATATAGGCAATATTCCTCTCGAAGAAGTCAATGGGCATCTCCTTAATGCCAAGAATCACCGGGATGTTGTTCCCCTTCAATGGACTGATTTCAGCTCCGACGTTGGTGAACTCTTCTGTACCAAATGCACGTTGGTCACTTGGTTCAACTACGAATCGAATCTGATGTGTTTCAGACAGTTCTTTGAGGTGACGAGGTACAAGGGGTACTCTCGTTTCGAAGGGTTTTTCTTCTCTACGAAGACCGATTCTGTTCATGCGATCTCTCCCGTTTCATTGTGAGTCTGCAATTGGAGGCACGCCGTGTGGAATTCTTCATACGCTTTAACCTTTCCATCCCAGATTGAGGTATTACTCGGTCTAAAGAATCAGAACATGTGTTCTAACAAACGGCTGGTTGAGTTGGCAGCAAGTTTTCTCTATATTTACGACTGCAAACGTGCTCGTCAGACCAATGCGAGAAGAGTTTCTTTCACGAAGGAGCTCCATGGCTATGTGTACTCTTGGAACACAAAGAGTGGAATTCGGCAGAAGAAGAAACCAGGACTTATTGATCAATGTGAGGGGGCTGAGGCTGTAGCAGATTCAGCAATCCTGGTGCCTGGTACATTCAAATCTTTGTTCGATCAGCTCTTCTTATCCTATACGGATATTCTAGCCCTTCGAGTCTACGAAATCGTGAGTGAAGTGCCGAACTATTAGAACACGTGTTCCAAACCAACATGACCCCTTGATTTCCAGTAGAAACTCATTTGATTGATGATACGTTTTAATGCCGAAAAGTATAAATAGCTGTTTCCGAAGCTGCGGTTTATCTCCATTTTTTATTAGTATAACAATACCCGCTGAACCTACACCATAGATCAGTTCCACTGGAAATGAAGGGGTGTTGTCCCATAATACCTGAGTATGACTGGGGCATGATTGGAACACGTGTTCTATAGTAAAACTATTCGCTTGTGGTAATAATTGTAATACGAGAATCGTGTATCGGTACCGGGTATCTCCAATCAACGTGCTTTTCCAGTACCACAAGGTTGATACATGATACTCACTCCGGTCGATTTGTTCCAGATGTTTTGGTGAGATCGGAGGCCTGTTACTTGACAAAGACTCAGGAACTACTAGAAGACACCATCGGAAAGAGAGTTCTACTTCTGGCAAACGAGGCTATTGCCCGTGGAGTCCTTGAGGCCGGAGTGCGTCTTGTTGCATTATATCCTGGTACTCCAAGTAGTGAGATTGGTAACAACCTCACTCTCATGGCACCACATATCCCCAACTTCTATTTCGAGTTCAGTGCAAATGAGAAGGTGGCACTTGAGGTCGCTGGAGCCGCCGCTGTCACAGGTGTAAGATCGATGATGGTCTGTAAGGGACCAGGTCTCAACGTAGCTGCCGACCCATTCTTTTCGCTTGCTTATACTGGTGTACGTGCTGGTATGGTCATCATTGTTGCTGACGATCCAAGCATGTGGAGCTCTCAAAACGAGAATGACAGTAGATACTATGCTCTAATGGGTAACATGCCGATGGTTGAACCGGTTGACCCTGCTGAGGCCAAATCAATGCTATTGGAGGCCTATGAAATCTCCGAGAAACTAGAACTACCCGTACTCTTCAGAACAACGACACGCGTAAATCATACTAGAGCTCCAGTAGACTTTGGGGAGATTAGAGAGAGACCAGACACAGTGGAGTTCATGAAGGAACCATACCGGTTTGTTCCAGTTCCTGCAGTAGCAAGGAAGCGGCATCCGATACTTCTAGAACTGATGAAGAAAGCCGCGAAGATATCTGAGTCAACATCTCTGAATTTTGTCCATGGAAAGGGAGAACTTGGAATCATCACAAGCGGCGTGTCATACAATTATGTGCTTGAAGCTCTCAGTACACTGAAATTGAAGGCAGAGGTTTTCAAACTTGGCATGACACATCCAGTGCCTGAGAAGAAGATCGCCAACTTCCTGAAACGTCACAAGAAGACCGTTGTAGTTGAGGAGCTTGAACCTTTCTTGGAAACACACGCAAGACGAATTGCTCAACTGAAGGAGATCGAGGTCGAGATTCTAGGAAAGGAGCAAGGATACTTCTCACGTGCGTATGAATACAGTCCGCGTGTTGTAATCGAGGCCCTTTCGAAGATTACGAGTCGTAATACAAGTATTAACTGGGCCGCCATAGACAAGAAGATGAAGGAGCTTCCAGACTTACCCCCGAGACCGCCGCTATTGTGTGCAGGTTGTCCTCACAGAGCTACTTACTATGCTATCAGATCTGCCACGCGTGGTAAGGCAATATACCCCTCAGACATAGGTTGCTACACTCTAAGTATTGCACCTCCTCTAGAAACAGCCGATATCCTGTTTGACATGGGATCGTCGATAACCACTGCATGTGGCATAGCTCGTGTAACGAACCAGGATGTCGTGGCCACGATAGGTGACAGCACATTTTTCGCATCCGGACTTCCTGGGATAGCCAATGCAGTGTATAACAGACATCCGATTAGTCTAGTAGTCCTTGATAATCGGACTACTGCAATGACTGGACATCAGCCTCATCCCGGAACAGGAGTCACTGGAATGCAACAGGAAGTACCTCCCGTGGACATAGTAGAGGCATGCAAGGGACTTGGCGTGGAATACGTGAAGTCTGTAGATCCTTTCGGCCCGATGGCAGAGTTAGTAGCTGACGTCCGCAAGATGGTAACTTGGGTACGAGAGAATCAGGCTCCAGCTGTAATGGTGTCAGTCGCACCTTGTGCGCTTCTAACGGCAGCCGAACGACGCAAGACGGGAGAGTATCCGCCGAAGTACTACGTAGACTCAGACCTGTGTAATGCATGTAAACGCTGTCTGAACCGTTTGTCTTGTCCAGCTATGTACCTTGATTCTGAAACTGAGAAGGCTGTGATTGAAGACTCTCTCTGTAATCTCTGTGGAACCTGCACGGATGTTTGTCCTCAGGGAGCAATAAGGCAGGAGGGTACATGAGAGTGTCTGGTAATAACAGTAATACAGTCAATGTAGCCATTGCTGGTGTCGGGGGTCAAGGTGTTTTGACTCTTGCTGAGATACTTGCCAAGGCCGCACTAGCTGCCAACTACAATGTACGTGTCGGCGAGATCCATGGAATGGCTCAGCGTGGGGGACATGTGGTATGCACAGTGAGGATTGGAGATGATGCACGAGGACCGATTGTGGATTCAGGTTCTGCCCACCTACTCGTTGGTTTCGAACCAATCGAAACACTGAGGGAGATTCACATTGTTGCAGCGGATGGCTGCGTTCTCATGAGTTCACATGTCCAATATCCAGTGGCCGTTTCTATGGGGAAAGCCGAGTACCCACCACATGAAGAAATCACGAAATCCATGGAGAAGTTCACAAGTTGCATTCTGGAGATTGATGCAATGGAGCTTGCAAGACAAGCAGGAAGTGCCATGGCTCTTAACATGGTGATGTTGGGTGGGATTCTTGGGACAGGAGTGATACCAATAGACAAAGCAACAGTTGTCGAGGTTGTACGTTCCGCGTTTCCGAAGAAGTATGAATCAACCAATATCAAAGCATTCGAGCTTGGAATTTCTGCAGTTCAAGCAC